>Ga0335082_10000103_pt1 | contig 86858 bp, 73 predicted proteins | sample Lox_Sample_41_FD_206718 | JGI IMG/M metagenome (GOLD analysis project Ga0335082, IMG submission 206718) | Soil microbial communities from Loxahatchee National Wildlife Refuge, Florida, United States - Lox_Sample_4.1 | ecosystem: Environmental > Terrestrial > Soil > Wetlands | place: USA... | reverse complement strand
AACGAGTATTTTGGCCACCGAACTTCCTCCGGGCAACAACTGCCGCCGACACCTCGAGATTCAAACTGTATTGGAGCACTCGGCTGTTGGGGCGTCAATTGCCCCGAATCGGGGCTGTGTCGGAAGTAGACATGGCTGGTTCGTATGCGTCAACCTGTACGAACGGCCAAGGGCTTCTCTCGAATCCCGCCTACCAGGGCAGGATCTTCTTCAGGCCCTTCTTCTTATTGCTGGATTCCTTCGCGTTGCCGTTCTGCGCTTGCGAAGCCGATGCCGGCTGCGTGTTGTCCGCCTTGTTGGCATCGGTCGATGTGCTCGACGCATCCGCTGGAGCGCTCGGGTCCGTCGGACTTGAAGTTGCCGCCCCCTCCGCGCCGCTTTCAGGCGAAGTCGAATTCACATCTTCGCTGTTTGATCCCGCGGGGGCCGGTTCACCGGGCTTCACAACTCCCACGACGCCCGGTCCCGTTGGCGTTCCACCGCTCGAACCAGCCGGTCCTCCGACCAACCCGGTTGTCGGCTTCGCGCCGGAAAGGATGTCCACTCCCAGCTGGTCGCTGGTTTCAGGTTCCAGTTGCGGCAACCCATGATTCGCCGCCATGTGGACATCCGGACCCGACCGGATCAACCCGAACGTTTTGTGCATCATGCTCTCTTTTGGCCTCGGGGTATTTTGTTCCGCGGTCATCCACTCAACTGCCTTCGGGTCGGGCTGCGGAATCGGCATCTTGAAGTCCTGCAGCTTCGCCTTCGCATCCGGCACTTTCTCCGAGAGCGGATAGTTCTTGATGATCTGCGCGTAGTAGCTGCCCGCGATGTCTTTCCGTTCGCTCTTCTCGAAGATGTCTCCCAGCATCCACAACGCCGTGTCGGACTTGCTGTACAGCGGATAGCGGCGCGTCAGCGGAATTAAGCGCCCCGCGGCGGCGCGCCGGTCTCCCTTCACGTAATAGTAGTAAGCGATGCGATATTGTCCCTCCGCCAGTACCTCCTGCACTTCGCGCAGGTGTTGCTCGGCCTGCGGAGCCAGCGGGTCTTTCGGATACTTCTTCAGGAACGTCTGGAATTCCTCTTCCGCCCCGAGCGCGTGGGTATTGTCCCGGTCCGGTTTGGCCATCTCGCTGTAGTTGCACATGGCCACCTGCATCTGCGCGTACGCGGCTTCGGGGAGAAACGGGAAGAAAACGATGAAATCCTTATAGCCGGCAATCGCCTGCGCCGTGTTCGCGGAGCCGCCTTCCTTATAAAACGAGTCGGCGATGGCCAGCTTCGCCTTCGCCAGATACTCGCTGTCCGGATACGTGTTGATCAGCGTTTGCAGGCCCAGCCGCCCCACTTCATGCTTGCCCTTCTGGATGCTGTACATCGCCTTGTCGTACAACTGCTTATCCGGCTCGGCCGTATTGCTGGCATCGGTTGACTTATCGACCGGTTTCTTCTTATGAAATATCTGGGCGGAGCACATGCTGGCGCTGGCCAGGCTGATTGCGCACATGAGAAGAAGCGGAAATCGCCGCACTCTTCACCTCTCTTTGTCGGTTCCGTGGTCCGCCGGGACTTCTGCATGGACTGGGGTCCCCCGCGTCACCGGCGCAGACCAACTTTAGTATAACCTGAACCTTAGGACAGGTCCGGCAAGAAGTTTGCCCTTGCGTTCAGGGGAGTTCACCGTGCATTGGGATGCCGCCAATGCTCACAACGGTTTCCCGCGCAACGGGCCCGCAAGGCTTATCTCACCCCTGTTTAACGAATTCATCGATTTGTCATATACCGGACGGCCCTAGTGTAACTACAATGCTGTCATGCCTTTCGCTCCGGAGGAGAAAGGCCCCAACTCCATGGAAAAACGAAAATTTCTTTTTGTCTCACTCTCCAGCCTCATCGGCGACATCGCCTGGCAAGTAGTCAAAGAAGGTCACGAAGTCCGCTATTACGTCGAAAACGAAAAAGAACGGGATATCGCGGACGGGTTTGTTCCGAAATCCAGCGACTATGAAAAAGATGTGAAGTGGGCGGACATCGTCGTTTTCGACGACACTCTCGGACAGGGCACCAAGGCGCAAGCTTTGCGCGCTGCGGGGAAGCCGGTCATCGGCGGCACCACCTATGCCGACAATCTCGAGGACGACCGCTCGTTCGGGCAGGAAGAACTGAAAAAGGCCGGCGTCACCATCATCCCCTACCAGGATTTTGACTCCTTCGATCCCGCCATCGAGTTCGTCAAGAAGAATCCCGATCGTTACGTGATTAAGCCCAGTGGCGAGGCGCAGAACGTGAAGCGGCGGCTGTTCGTCGGCGAGGAAGAAGACGGCAACGACGTCATCGGCATGCTGGAGGCCTACAAAAAGGCGTTCTCCGACGAGATCAAGGTCTTCCAGCTGCAGCGGCGCATCAACGGCGTCGAAGTGGCCGTCGGCGCTTTCTTTAACGGAAAGAAATTCGTCACGCCGATCAACATCAACTTCGAGCACAAGAAGCTGTTCCCCGGGGAAGTGGGCCCGCCCACCGGCGAAATGGGCACGGCCATGTTCTGGAGCGAGCCCAACGCGCTGTTCAACCGCACCCTCCTCAAGATGGAGCCGAAGCTGGCCGAGGAAGGGTACGTCGGCTACATCGACCTCAACTGCATCGTGAACAACAACGGCATCTATCCCCTCGAGTTCACTTCGCGGTTCGGCTACCCCACGATCAGCATCCAGCAGGAAGGCATTCTCACACCCATCAGCGATTTCTTCTGGGAACTCGCCAATGGACTCGAACCCAAATGGCGGACGCGCAGTGGCTTTCAGTTGGGTGTGCGCATCGTCGTGCCGCCCTTCCCCTTCGACGACGAAGCAACCTTTGAATCGTTCAGCAAGAACGCCGCCATCGTGTTCAAACGGCCGGTCAACGACGGCATCCACATCGAAGATGTGAAGATCGTCAACAAGCAGTGGTTGGTCGCCGGCACTTCGGGCGTGGTGCTCATCGTCGTCGGCTTGGGCCAGACCATGAAGCAGGCGCAGGCCCAGGCCTATTCCCGCATCAAGAACATCCTCATCCCGAACATGTACTACCGCACGGATATCGGCGACCGCTGGGTCGAAGATTCGGACAAACTGCATAACTGGGGTTATCTGCGTTAGGATGGCGTCCGCTGGAGCGCCTTCTGCTCCAGCAACCTGCATCACTGGGGTTATCTGTCGCCGCCGCGTTTCTTGCCTTTTTACTTGACAGGAATGTAACGATTCAATACTCTATCTCTGTAGAAACCTATGCCCGGCCGCATCCTGCGTGCCGGGCTTTCTCCTCTACAACTCATTTTCTAGATTGGAGAATCCATGTCTTCCATAGATTCCGATGCTTCTCGCTGTGCCCACACCACCTCCGACGGCCGCCAATGCCGCATGCTCCGTGCCTCCGGCGATGCTCCCTTCTGTCTCTACCATGAACGCAAGATGCGCAACTTGCTCGGCGCCGATCGCATGGTCGACGACCTCTTCGCACCCATCTCCCGTGGCTTTATCACCGCCTCTTCCTTGTCTCAGTCCATGGCCCGCCTCTTCGCTGCCGTCGCCGCCGGCCGCATTGGTCCCAAGAACGCCGTGGCTCTCTCCCACGTTGCCGACACCTTGCTCAAGACCATCTCCGCTTCCACCGGCGAATTCAACCGCGCCTTTAAGGGTTCCCAGTGGCGCAGAGTCGTTCGCTCATCGATCGGCGACCTCGCTGAATTCTCCCCCGCCACCCCAACTCCCGACGCCGCACGCTCGTCCCGACGCCCCTCTGGGAAAAAGGTCCAGGCCGAACCTGGCGAGGCCTCCGCATCAGACGCCGCCGCAGACTCTGAGACGTGACCGCGCGATTCCGTCAATTCCCTCAAGCAAGTTGCCCGCGAACGATGAGCTTTACCGTCATTCCTGTTCGCTATCTCCATCACGATGTGCCGATGCAAATCCCTTCCCCGCAACCTCTTTGCAATCCGCACTTCCGCATTTGTATCAAAACACGCGGCCTGTAATTCCTTCAGAATTCGCACTTGCGAACAGTGTTTCCGCTAACTCCTTCTTCCTTCGCACTTCCGCGTTTTTCAGTCCGTTCGCGTCCGCCCACCCTGAACAACGCAACCTTCTCGGCTTCGTTCGCGCCTGTGCGGGTTGATCCAGCCGCGCACGTCATATCCTCACGCTCACTGGGACTCTATCGTTCCAACGCCACGATCCTGCTGAATGCGAGCCCTTGGCGCATCGGGTTTGCCTGGCTCTATTTGCTCGGTTGCGTGGGGTAGCTCCGGAAATCGAAACGAAGCGGAGAGCGCGTCGATGCTAGCGCGCCCAATCAGGGGATTCGCGGGCGGGGATGTATTCCCGCCGGTAGCGCAGCCGCACTCCCTTGCGTTCTTCACGAGCTCTCTTTGCCAATTCGACCTTGATCGAATGGCGCTTGCCGTCGATGGCGGCGGGGATGAAGCCCAACTGATAGCGAAAGTGCAGCTGGAGGAGAATCATTTCCAGCGCCGTGGAATAGGCCGACGGCGGCACGGTGAAGTACTCCCCACCGGTTTGCTCAGCCATGTAATGCAGAATCGCGCCACGCTGGCCGTTGTGGAGCCACGGAGGCACCTCCGGGTAAAGGTGGTCTTTGACCCCGAAGACAATTCCGGAGGTCTCGAGAAAATCGTTCACAACATCGTCCAATTCCCCTGGCCATTGACCCGTGTAGTCTCCGTCGATGAACACAATGACCGGAAGCGGCTGCGGGTTCCTCTGGCGCGCGTCGCGGATAATCAGCCGAACCATTTTGCGAAATGCGGCTTCGCCGACGTCATTGGCGTGCCTGCTTCCTGCCTCGAAGGAGATCGGTTTGATCGTGTCAGCCAAAACGCGGAGCGGCTTGTCGCGATCCTCAGTGGGCGGCAGATCGAGCGTCGCTTCGCCGTCGTCACACCAGTGCGCGACTCCAACGCGGTCATTCCTATCCAGATGGTCCAGGGCCGGTCGAAACAACCCTTCCTTGCCGGCATATTCAGCTGAGCCGCCAATCTTGCCGCGCTCGTTACAGATCACCGCGAGCCACACGATGACCGGCCGGGTATCGAAGCGTGCTCCCGCATCAAATGTGGCGATCGATACTTCGTGCCCGTCGTTGAAGAGGCGAAAGTCGCTCTTCCCAAAATCCCGAACGGGTAGTCCACTCTTCGGGTCCTGGCTGATGACATCAACGAGCACCAACGAAGATTGAACCCGGATCGGCGGAACTGTCGGAATATCGGGGGATTGTTCGGCTCGAAAAGAGCCGGCAGGAGCCGCGGCGAGGATGCCAAGCGAAACTGCCGCGATCCCGAAGAATCTTAGGCGAAGCATGTCGTATTTGTATCTCGCCCGCGCGCTTCAGGTCGGTGGCGCGCGTCACGTCCGGCAAGATTCGAGTGGCGCGTTAGTGGGAGAAGTAGCCGGTCTTTGCGCGGATGCGCATGCCATCCTGTTTGGGCTTGATGACGATCTTGCGGAACGTCTCGTCCTTGGCCCGGTTGACCGGGTAGTACGCCAGTTCGTACGAGGTGCGCAGTTCTTCGGCGATCTGCCGGAAGTAGTCGTGGGGATCGGTTTTCTGGGCGTCGATGTGCGCGCCCCCGGTTTCTCTGGCGATCCGGTCCATCACGCTGATCCCATACTTATTCCGTGCGTTGAGATCGCCGTGTTTGCTCTCCGTGTACCGGATCGAGTAGACCACCACGTTCGCGGACTGCGCCGCTTCGATCGCCTGCATCATGTTATGGGACGAGGAATTGTCTTCGCCGTCGCTGAACATCAGGATGGCCTGGCGCCCCCCGGCTTCTGCCAGTTTTTCTGTGACGCTGTAATAAATGGAATCGTAGAATGCTGTGCCCAGGTCGCGGTCCTCTTTGGGGCCGATTTCAGGAAAGTGCTTGCGGCCCTTGTCGAAGTCCTGAAAATTATTCAGCAGTTCCTCGGGAGAGTTGGTGTAGTCGCTGACCAGCCGCAGGTGATTGCCGAAACACACCATGAAAACGCGATCCTTCGGGCCCAGGACTTCCTGCAGAAACACCTGGAGGTCCTTGCGGTGCTTCTTTTCAAAGTGCTCCTGGCTGCCGCTGACGTCCATGATCAGGGCCAGGGTCAGCGGAAGGTCGGTGCTCTTCGCGAAGAACTCAATCTTCTGGGGGACGGCATCTTCGAACAGTTCGACCTGGTCTTTTGTGAGATTAGGCACCAGAGCACCGCTGGCGTCCCGGGCGGTGAACGCCACGTTCACGAGGTTGACATCAACGTGAATGGGCTTTTGCGCGCGGACCACCGCGCTGCCGATAAACAGTCCCAAGGCCATGATGACGAAGAGGCGTTTTCTCACACACGTCTCCCTTCAGGTGCTAGTCATGTACGGAGGGGCGGGATGAATTGTTCCCGGTCAGGCCTCAAGGCCAAGTCACGTTGGTTGACGTGGCTCGTCGCAGCCTGCGTTCCTGAGGATGATGACTTCATCTGTGGATCGCCAGACTCCGCCCGCTAGTTTGCTACCGTGAGCTGAATTTCGGTGTTGCCGCCGATGCGGGTTCCTCCGAGCGGCGCCTGGTCAATCACCGTGCCATGCGGCCACTGCGGAGCGCTCAGGTAATTGATCTTGCGGTGCAGATTCGCCTGATCGAGACGGTGCTGAACGTCGACTTCGTTGAGACCAATCAAATAAGGCATGACGTAGGCCGCCTCACGGGGGCCGCCGGAAACCAGGAAATCAACTTTGGGCGTCGCCGCGCCGTGGCCGGGCTTGGGATTTTGGATGATCACGGTGTCGGCGGGGCGTTCCGGGACCGTAATGTTGGAGACTTCTCCGACCTGCAAACCGCCCCGCAGCAACTCGATTCGCGAAGCGCGGAGGGTGTTGCCCTCCAAAGAGGGAATCTCCAGTTGGCGCTGGCCGAGGCTCAGGACCACGTGGGCTTGTTGCGCGACCTTCATCTGCATGCCCGGGGAAGGCGTCTGACGCACGACCTGATTGATGGGAACGTCGCTGTACACGCGGTCGGCAACGCGGAGGATCAGGCCCTTGGAACGGAGCGTCTTACTGGCTTCGCTGACATCTTTACCGACCAGATTCGGCATGGTGGTTTCGCGGCCGTGAATAGCGATGCGCATCGCGGTGATGGCGCTGAGAAACGCGGCGGAGGCCAGAATGAAGACCAGGAACGCCATGCGGCTGGCCCACTCAATCCGTTCGCGAAAGGTCATATACGTATTACTTTCCCGCTTGCGCCAGTGGCGGTCAACGGAATTTTGCGTAAGTGTGCTGCCGGCGCTCCGCGTTATTTGGACATGGTGGGCGCCGGGTATTCCGGCAGCTTTTCCTTGGTGGTGTCGGCGCGTTTGACTTCCAGTTCGTCGAAAAGCAGCGAGGGGCAGATGATCGTTTGCGGCACCCCGGCCATGCGATTGCTCACCAGTGGATCGTCGCCGATGGCCGTGAGGTCGTTGCGCAGCGTGCGGACGTCGAGTTCGTTAAACGTCGCGCCGCGGACCAGTTCTTCGTGTCCATCGTTCACGTAGACGCGATAGAGCAGCCGCGGGGCGTTGCCGGGCCCGAGGGTTTCGACGCGATAGCCGTACGGACGATTCTCTTCGGAAGCCATATGCTTCAGGCTGTCCGCGAGCTTGGATGGCGACTGAGGCTCGGAACTCTTCAGCAGCAGCACGCCAGGAGACGGGATGGGGATGCCGCCGGGCGTGGCGCGCGCGTGTCCATTGGAACTGGGGAAATCGCGGAGTGGCTGGCGGCCGGTGAGATAGGCTTCCAGATTGCCATCCTTGATGAGCGCGACGGCCTGCGCCTGCACTCCTTCGCTGTCGACATCGTAGCTCCCCGCCAGCTTCTTGCCGGCGAACTCCTTCAACGTGGGGTCGTCCACGACGGTCGCGAACTTCGGCAGCACGCGCGTCTTGTAGCTCGTGGCAAAAGCCCCGACCGTGCGGTTGGGGCGGCCGAGTTGCGGTTTGCGGCCAACCAGGTTGGCGCCGATCAATCCGTAGAGGATATCGTCCGCCGCATCGGGCGCGAACAGCACCGGCCCTCGGTAGGAATCTTCCACGATGGGAGCATTGCGCAACGCGCGCAGGGTTTCCAACATTTGGCGGGACTGCTTCAGGAGTTCCTCGCGCGAAGGAAGGTCGTCCGGGCGGATTTCAGTCCAGAAGGGGCTGCGAGTGAGCCGCATGCCGTCTTCGGCCTGGGCGGTGCCGTTGATGGTTACCGTGGCGGTGGTGCGCCCATGGCGGACCACGGTACCCTCGGTGTTGACGAAGTATTCGTTCACGGCGTTGAAGCGGGCCGAGGCGCCGACGGACTGCACTTCGGGATAGTCCCGATACAGGCCGGTCACATCCTCGAGAGTCTTGTCCCAGGCGCCGGAATCAACCTTAAGCGTGGCGGGCTCTTCAACAATCGAAACGACGGGAGCGCGCGCAAAATCGTCCGCCGGATTCGCATCGGCGGAGAATTGCTTGAGGGCCGACAGTTTTTCCGCGTAAGCATCGGCGGCATTCTTGTACGCTTCGTCGGTCAGCAGCCAGATCTGGCGACGGATGGCGATATCGTCGTTTTCCAGAGGAAGCACGGAAACGCTGCCGACTCCCTGGCCGTAGTAGCTGTCCTGTTTGTAGTCGCCAATGCGAACCACGACGCGCAGGACGCGAACATGAGACTTGGTGCTCTCGCGGATGGCGCCGAAGGTGGCCTCGGCGCTGAAATCGTCGACGTCGCTGACGCGATACTCGATGTAGTATGGCGCCTGCACGTTGTCCATTTTCAGCTTGGACGAGGAGCGTTCGAGTTCCGCGAGCAGGGCTTCAAGGAGCGTATCGCCCTTGGCGGCGGCGCGCGCCGAAGCAGCGGCGTCAGGCCTGGCGGGTTCCGCTGCAAAGCCCGGCCGCGGCGCGAAGGCGACTGCTGCGAAGGCCGCTAGAGCGAGGCTCGCCCGGAGTTTCTTGAAGCTCATGGCTGCACCGTCGCTTTCTTGTCGGCGTTTGCGGGAGAAGAGCTTTCAAGCCCGGGCGCCGGCAGAATCGGCGGACGATCGTGGCCATGCGCGCGCTTTTGAACTTCCATTTCGGTGAAGAGCATGGCGGGCGCAACGGCGGAGACGGGAACGCTGCCGCTTTCGGCGCCGCACACGCCGTTGAAGACGTGTTGCTTGTCGCCGGTGCTGACGATGCGCGTGAGCGCGGCCAGAGGCGTGCCGACAATATCGACGCCGCGGACGAGTTCGTCAGGCCGGCCGTCGGGATAGACTTTGTACACAATTACGGGCAGCACTTGAAAAGCTTGCGGGAGTGATCGGGAAGTCAGGGTGAAACCGCCCTGGATGTCGTCGAAGTACAGGCCGTACGGCTTGCCCTGGCGCTTGACCTCGTCGATCAGTTTCTGCCGCATGTCCGCTTCGGGCACCGCCTGGCTGGAAGAGACAATCAGATTGCCCTGCCGGCCGGTGGGCATCAGCCCGGGTTGATTGCGGCCATGGCCGTTCGATTTGTCGAAGCCCTTGATCGGCATGCGCGACATCAGAAAATTGCGGAGAATCCCGTTCTGGATGACTTCGACGCGTTGCGCCGGCACTCCTTCGCTGTCGTACGTGTACGTGCCGGCGAGCTTGACGCCTTCGAGTTCCTTTTTCGTCGGGTCGTCGGTGACGCTCAGGAACGTCGGGAGAACGGCCTGGCCCACTTTCTTGGTGAAGGTCTGGCCTTCTTCCTCGTCCCGCTGGCGATGGCCTTCAAGGCGGTGGCCCAGCACTTCATGAAAGAAAACGGCGGCGGCGCGGCCGCTCAGCAGCGCCGGACCCGCATACGGCTCGGCAACGGGAGCGTTGCGCAAGGCCTTGAGGTCCGCGGCCATTTTCCCGACCTTGGCGATGAGTTCTGTTTCGTCGGGCAGTCCGGCCGGGTTAGGCGCTTGAAAAGTTTCGACGCGAAGCAGGTCCATGCCATCATCGGCGCGTGTCTGCGCTTCGATGATCATCCGTGCGGAGCCGCTGGGGGTGGCGATGGCGGAACCTTCGCTGGTGACCAAGCGCGAATTGGATGTGCCGACCTGTAGGATGACGGTGGAAAGATAGACGTCGGGATAATTGCGGAAAGCCGACGAGACGCGGCGCAACTCTTCCTCCCACGCGCCGCGGTTAAAAGAAAGGTCGCGCAGCTTGGTATCGACATTGACCGTGGGGGCTTCGCTGGAAAAGTCCGGGGATTTGTCTTCTTCTTCAGCCTGGACCGCGCTGCTGGTCTTTACGTTGAGATAAGCGGGTGCGGCGCGCTTGTACTCGCGGTCGGTCAATTCCCACAGCACGCGGGATTCGGCGGCGGGGGCGTCGTTCAGGGGGAGGAGGCCCGAAGTCATCCCACTGGCGCGGCTCTGGCCATGGGTATTGTCGAGTTGGGCCGACCCAACGCGCATGGTGACGTCGGCACTGCGGCGCCGGATGAGATTGTTGGTGAGCAGGCCGCCGTAAGAGGCCGCGATGGTAACCTGATCGATGTCATAGACCGTGTAGCTGATGAAGTACGGGGCGGGATCGCTTTTGGTCAGATCCCCCTTGGCCCGCGTCAATTCCGTCTGCATTGCGGTGAGGATGGCATCAGAACTGACGGCTCCGGCCGGAGACTTGCCACCGTCGGCGGCGGACCCGGCGGCCGGCAAGATGCCAAGCTGAGCGGCGAGGAGAAGGGAAGTCAGAGTCCGCAGGCGTAATTTCCGGGAAGGAGCCGTGCGGCGCAAGGATAGGTCCAGCCTCTGAAGGTTCATTTGTCTTTATGACTCCCTGTGCACGGCGTTTGCAATGTCAACGGCGTAATTGGCGAGTATGCCTGAGCGGTCGGCGGTCTGCAAATCAGGCTTTTCCAAAGCGTTCACCGGGTTGCAAGCGCGCCCCATTGACGAATTCGAGCGCGGTAATTTGCTTGCGCCCTTCCAGTTTGACGTGACTGACCTGCAAAGCGGTTGTCGCACCGCAAGCAGCGAAAACGTTGCCGCCTTCTACGAGAATTTCACCCGGCGCGGCTCCGGCTATTGAATTGGACGCCGGGCGGCCGGAAATGTGGCAGAGCTGGGAGCGAAACCCGGAGTACGCCCCCGGCCAAGGAGTGAAGCCGCGCATGCGGTTATAGATTTGTTGCGCTGGAAGATTCCAGTTGATGGTGCCGTCCTCGCGTTTGAGGATAGGAGCCAGCGTCGCCCCGGCGGGCTCCTGAGCACGCGGCGTGATCTGGCCTGCGGCGAGTTGCGTGAACGTCTGGTGCATCAAGGCAGAGCCCGCCTGCGCCAATCGTTCGGCGAGCTGTGGCGCGGTTTCATCGGGGCTGATTGCGAGTTGCTGCTGCAAGAGCATTTCGCCGGTGTCCATGCCGGCGTCGATGCGCATGGTGGTATTGCCGGTGACCGTTTCGCCGTTCGCAATGGCCCAATTGATGGGAGCGGCGCCGCGATACTTCGGCAACAGGGAAGCGTGCAGATTGATCCAGCCGAGACGGGGGATATCCAGCAGGCGCGCGGGGATGATCTGACCATACGCGATGATGACAATGGCGTCCGGCGCAAGGGCCCGCAGCTCCTGCTCGACCTCCGGCGCGCGAATCTTCGCGGGCTGATGAACAGGAATCGAGGATGCGAGAGCGGTTTCCTTCACGGGAGAGAAGGAGACTTCGTGGCCTCGGCCGCGCGGCCGGTCGGGCTGCGTGTACACCGCCAGCATCTGGAAGTCCGGGCTGGCAAGCAGTTCGTTCAGGGAAGGGACGGCAAAAGCAGGGGTACCGCAAAACACCAGGCGCAGGCGGCTCATCGCGACACCAGCTGCGCGGGCACGCGATCTACCACTCGCCTTCTTTCCGGAGTTTTTTGATTTTGCGCCGGATCAGGTCGCGCTTCAGCATGCTGAGATGCTGCAGGAAAAGGATGCCGTTGAGGTGGTCGATCTCGTGGCAGAACGCGCGGGCGAGCAGGTTTTCCCCGCGGATTTCGAACGTTTCGCCCTTGAGGTTCTGGGCGCGCACGGTGACGAACTGCGGGCGAATCACGTAGCCGCGGAAGCCGGGGATGGAGAGGCAGCCTTCTTCCTCGCGCACCTCGCCTTCAGCGTGGATGATCTCGGGATTCACGAGCACGATCTTGGCTTCGGGATTCTTGCCGGAGGAAACATCAACGATGGTAAGCCGGATGCTCTTGCCGATTTGAGGCGCAGCCAGGCCGACGCCCTGTGCGGCGTACATGGACGCGAACATGTCCTCGGCCAGTTCTTCGAGTTCGGCGTCGAACTTCTTGATGACGCTGCCGGGCTTCTCGAGGACGGGATCGCCGTACTTCACGATGGGGTAAATCTTGCGCGGGGGCGCTTCCGCGGCGGTGCTCGCCTTGCCCGGAGCGTTGTTTTCAGAACTCGTCGATTTGTCGGCCATAACCCTCGAAATTCCGCCGCGTTTCGGCGAGCGAATCTCCTCCAAATTTTTGCAGAAAAGCATCCGCGAGCACAAGTGCCACCATGGCTTCGCCGGCTACGCCGCCAGCCGGCACCACGCACCAGTCGGAACGCTCGTAAGCGGCTTGTACCGGTTCCTTGGTCACCATGTCGGCGGTGCCGAGGGGTTTGCGGAGCGTTGAAATCGGTTTCAGAAAGCCGCGGAGGACGAGGTCTTCGCCGTTGCTGATGCCGCCCTCGAGGCCCCCGGCGCGATTGCTGGCGCGTTTGAATTTGCGCGCGGCCTTGTCGTAAGAGATTTCGTCTTGCACCTCGCTGCCATAGGAGCCGGCCGCCAGAATGCCCGAACCGATTTCGACGGCCTTGACGGCCTGCACGCTCATCAGGGCTTGCGCGAGTTTGCCATCGAGCTTTTCGTTCCACTGGGCGTGGGAGCCGAGGCCGACGGGCATGCCATGGACGACAATTTCAAAAACGCCGCCGATGGTGTCTCCCGCTTTCAGGGCGGCGTCGACCTCAGCCATCATGTCTTGCTGGGCTCGCGCGTCCACGCAACGCAACGGGGATTCAAGGTCGCGGCAGACGGCCTGGATTTCGTTCCAGGCGGCGACTCGTTCCAAGTGAACATGGCCGACCTGAATAGTGTGACTGGCGATTTCGATGCCGAACTGCTGCAGCAATTGTTTCGCGAAGGCGCCAGCAGCTACCCGCGCGGCCGTTTCGCGAGCCGAAGCGCGTTCGAGGACATAGCGGGCATCGTGGAAATTGAGTTTCTGCGAGCCGGCAAGATCCGCGTGGCCGGGGCGCGGCGCCACCAGCTTCTTGGAGGTTGCAGCGGGGTCGGCGGATGCCTCAACCGAAAGAATCTTCTCCCAGTTGGACCAATCGCGATTCTCGATGCGGAGCGCCACGGGTGCGCCGATGGTGTGGCCATGACGGACGCCGGCGAATATCTCGGCCTTGTCTTTCTCGATCTTCTGGCGGCCGCCGCGGCCATAGCCGAGCTGGCGGCGGTACAGGTCATGATTAATCGCGTCGATATCGATGGGAAGGCCCGCCGGCAGTCCCGAAAGAAAAGCCAGCAAGGCCTGACCGTGCGACTCACCCGCGGTGTAGAAGCGCAGCATAAACCACCAGTGTATCGGCCACTGGGAGTTCCGTCCAGCGCGCTGCGTGACGTCAGGAATTGACGCCGGTGAGAAAACCGCCGAGGTGGCCGGCCACGACCAGGAAGGCGGCGCCAAGCAGTTCGAGGGCGAGTGCCAGCTTCCCGGACGCGGCCGATGCCGTTGCGCGCTTCCGCCGGAAACGGAGCCACCAGCTTGCCCAGATCGACAGAGCGGCTGCCGATCCCGCGAGCAGGTGATAAAGAAGGATGCCCTTGAGGCGCTGTCCTTCGAGTTGCCATTGCCATGCCGCCAGCCCTGTGAGGACCGTGGGAACGGCAGACGCGGCGGCAAGCGTGAGGTTGGTGTAAGCGACCTGGCTGAGGAACTCCTTCTTCGCCCAGAGGGCCAGGAGATCGACCGCTACGGCGACGAGGAACAGCGCGATCGGGAAGTGGATCAACACGACGTGCTGGGCGTGGCGTGCCAGGAGAACAGTCTTCCAGTCGAAGGGATTCATGACGGACTCCTACTGGACGATCACTTTGCCGGTCATCTTCGGATGAACGGAGCAGAAGTAGTCGTAGGTTCCGGGTTTTGAAAAGGTGAAGGCGAAGGTATCGTCAGTGTCGAGCACCTTGGACTTGAAGGTGGTCTTGTCGTCGCTGACGACGGTGTGAGGAATGTCATCGCGATTGGTCCACGTGACGGTGGTGCCCGGGGCCACCGTGAGAGTGGCGGGCGAAAAACTGAAATTGTCGATGTTGACTTGGACGGGCGCCAGGGGAGGCTTTGCCGGCTGCGGATCGGCTTTGGAAGCGGCATTGGCCAGCATCAGTGCAAACACTCCCAGGCACACGTACAGCGTCTTCTTTCCATTCATGATTCATCTCCTTTTTTCGATCATTCGAGGTTGTTGAGAGACATTCAGCCGAGTTTCGTGTCCACGATGGCGAGCGCTTGCTTGCCGCGGACAAAGTTGACGTCGGTGATTCCCAGCATCTGGCGCAGCTGTTCCGCGGGCACTTTCATGGGGCCGGGCGATTCGGCTTTGCCCGGCTCAGGCTGTGGAAACGCGGTGGAAGCAGCGGTGTGGAACGTGACCGCCCCCTCGACTTTCTGCATGGTTTGATGGATGTGCCCGTTCAAAACCGTGACGGAGCCGAAGCGTTTGAGAAGAGCGAGCGCTTGCGCGCTGTCTTCCGTGCCCCACCCCCATTCGGGGTACACGGACCACAGCGGAATGTGCGCGAAGACGACGACCGGCGTGCTGGAGCCGAGCGCGGCCACGTCTTTCGCGAGCCAGGCGAGTTGGTCGGGGCCGAGCGTGCCGAGCCCGCCGGCCTTTAGGTTCATCACGTTCACCAGGCCGACGAAGTGCACCCCTTTCTTGTCGAAGCTGTACCACCCGTCTCCCTGGGATCCTTTGCCGTAACGTTCGAGATACTGTTTGCCGTCGTCGCCGATCACGTCATGCTCGCCCGGAACGAAGAAGACGTCTTTGGCGACGGCAGATTTCAGGATCTGGTCGACGGTGTCGAACTCTTCCGGCTTGGCTAGGTGCGAGATGTCTCCGGTGTGAAGGAGGAAGTCGGGTTGTGCCGGCAGAGCATTGATCTTGTCGACCGCGGCCTTGAGAGTGGAAACGACGTCGGTGTTAGCGGGCTTGTTAAAACCCATGTGGCTGTCGCTGATCTGGGCGAAGTACAAATCTCCCGCCATGGGCGCCCGGTTCGATTCGTCAAACTGGCTGAGGGCATACGATTTCAGGATTCCGCCCTGCATCACGCAGAGGGTGCCGGTGCCCGCCCAGGCCATGCACTTCAGGAAGCCGCGGCGGTCGATGCCGTCACGGTTGTGCTCCACCACCAATTCGTCGTTGATTTTGTGAGTCATCATGTCTCCTTGCCGAGCCGTTTTCCATCGAACTGGTGCAGGGCGCGAGCCCGAAGAGAGGTACAAGCCCGCGCCCCGGTTCAAACGTGCTCTGTGATGGAGACGGCAACGGCGCCTGGTTTATTCCGGCGAGGCGGCGAAAATATTTCGCTGAACACGGCGGCGAATCGGGAATAAAATCGGCGTCCCGGCAGTTACTTCATCAGAGAAGGAAAAGTTCGAGCGTGCTGCAGTCGCAAGAGAGAGAAAGATTCGAGGCCGGTGTTCTGCCGCATCTGGATGCCGCCTTCAACCTGGCGCGCTGGCTGCTTCGCGACCGCGGCGATGCGGAAGACGTGGCGCAGGAAGCGATGCTGCGCGCCTACAAGTTCTTCCCGGCATTCCGCGCCGGTGACGCCCGGGCGTGGCTGCTGCAGATCGTGCGCAATTGTTGTTACGACTGGCTGCAGAAAAACCGGCCGGCCGAACTGCACGACGAATTGCAGGAGGAGGAACTGGCTTCGGCGCAGCAGTCGCCGGAAGAGGCGGTGCTGGCGAGCCAGGATCGCGGACGGTTGATGCAGGCTCTGGAGGCGTTGCCCCCGCATTTTCGCGAGTTCATCGTGCTGCGCGAGCTGGAGGGCTGTTCGTACAAGGAGATTGCGGCGATCACCTCGCGGCCGATCGGGTCGATCATGTCGGGCCTGGCGCGTGCGAGGGAACAGTTGCGAAAAGAGCTGGTCGAGCAACAGCAACGAAGAAAGGAGGCGCACCGTGGCGTGTGAGTTCTTGCAAGACCGTGTGCACGGATATCTCGACGGCGAACTCGATGCCGTGTCGTCGGCGGAGTTCGAGCACCACCTGAGTGGTTGCGCGGAGTGCTACAGCTTGCTTGCGGCGGAAAGAGCGATTCGAGCGAATATGGCGCGAGCGGACCTGTACGAACGCGCGCCTGACCGGCTGCGCGCTTCTCTGGCGTCCCCGCGTGTTGGCACGGCTGTGGTGCCACGCGGGCCGGCGAGCCGGGAATATTGGACGTGGCTGGCAGTCGCGGCGATGCTGTTGCTGGCGATGACTTCCGCGCTACTCGGCTGGAACGCAATTCGGTGGCGCGAAAGCGGCGCCAGCTTTGCGAGGGCGGCGGTGGACGCGCACCTGCGTTCGCTGCAGCAGGGGCATCTGACGGATGTGGAGTCGACCGATCAGCACACCGTGAAGCCGTGGTTCGACGGCCGGGTGGATTTTGCGCCGAAGGTCGCCGATTTCAAGGAGGACGGATTTCCGCTGCTCGGCGGGCGGCTGGACGTTCTGGAGGGACGAACTGTAGCGGCGCTGGTCTACGGCCGGCGCAAGCACATCATCAACGTGTTCGTGGCGCCGCAGGGCAGCGCGGGCGCGCAATCCGGCGGCGGTGAACTGCGAGGTTATCACTGGCTCGCGTGGCAGTCCGGAGCATTCAGCTGCGTCGCGGTGACAGACGCCTCGGCCGGGGATTTGGAACAATTGCGAGCGCTCCTCGACAGGCAATAGCTGCAACGAAAGAACCACCTTTCGGCATTCTCTTAACGCCTTGACGCTACCCTCCAGTGCAGTTACGCTTCTGCCGAGGTTTGCGACGAGATCCCTGTGTCGAACACTCCCCTGAATGCCGTGGAGCAGCAGGCGAATCCCCCCGGTCCCCCTTCCGTCGCGGAAGTCCTGACCGATGCCGCGAAAGAAATGGTCCTGAAAGTTCAGGACTACTCCCTGATGGCCGCGCAGTCGGTCGGCAACTTGATGACGCGTCCGCGGTACGGGCAGGACACGCTGAACCAGATGGACGACATCGGGGTGGGCTCGCTGCCGATCGTACTGCTCTCCGGATTCTTCATTGGGGCGGTGATGGTGTTGCAGACCGGTTCGCAGTTTCAGCGGTTCGGGCAAGTGTCCTTGACCGGTGACATCGTATCGCTGGCGTTGGTGCGCGAGTTGGGCCCGACGATCACGGGATTGCTGGTGGCGGGCCGCTGCGCGTCGGGCATCGCTTCGGAACTGGGCTCCATGCTGGTCACGGAGCAAGTCGACGCGATGCGGGCGCTGGGCACCGACCCCAGCCGCAAACTGGTTTCGCCCCGCGTGGCGGCTACGCTGATCGTGATGCCATTGTTGACCACCATTTCCGTTTTCATAGGGCTTGTCGGCGGCATGGTCGCAAGCGTCTTTTCGTTGCGGTTAAGCGCCACCACCTTCTGGCAGCGGGCCATCGCGATTCTCCAGTTTTCGGACCTGATGCAGGGCTTCACGAAGTCGGTGGTTTTCGCTTTTATTCTCTCCACGGTCGGTTGCTACCAGGGGCTCAACGTGCGCGGCGGGACGCAGGGCGTCGGCCGTGCAACCACGCAAGCGGTGGTGGTGTCTTCGGTGCTGATTATCGTTGCGGACACATTTCTCACAAAGCTCGCTCTCTTTTTGGCGGACAAGCTCTGAAAATATGGCTTCTTCCTTAACAGGAGCAGTCACGCATACAGCCGGTTTGCAGGATGCCGCAATCCGCTTCTCCGACGTGTGGCTTGGATATGAGGAAGGGCCCATCCTGAAAGGGCTGTCGTTTTCGGTGCAGCCATGCGAAACGCTCATCCTCTTGGGGGAGACGGGCACGGGGAAAACGCTGGCGTTGAAGCTGGCGGCGGGCCTGCTAGCTCCCGATGAAGGTGAAGTGCGAGCTTTGGGCCAGGATCTTTCCCGCAAGACGGAGCTGGAACTCCTGGAATTTCGCAGGCAAGTCGGTTTCGTGTTTCAGGAAGGCGCGCTGTTCGACTCGCTGACCGTCGGAGAAAACGTCGGCTACCGCCTGGCGCAAGACGGCGTTGAAGAAGACCAGATTGAATCGCAAGTGCTCGAAGTGCTGCGCTTCGTGGAACTGGAGCACACGGTGGATCAGCTCCCGTCGGAATTGTCGGGGGGCATGCGGCGGCGCGTGTCGATTGCTCGAGCACTGATCACGCACCCACCCATCGTGTTGTACGACTCGCCGACGGCGGGACTCGATCCGATCACCTCGCAGACGATCATCACGCTGATCCTCCGGCTACGCGACGTATACGGTGTCACGGCGTTGCTGGCCACGCACCGGCTGCAGGATGGCTTCGCGTTGGCTAACTTTCACTTTGATCCGGAGACCCGCTCGGTCCGCCGCGGACCGCCGCCGGACAAGTCGAAGCAGGTGCGGACGCGATTCGTGGTCTTGCGCGACGGAGGAATTTATTTTGAGGGAGATCCCAACGAGTTGCTGAATACAAAGGACCCGTATCTCAAGCGGTTTTTGATTTGAAGTCCTGTATAGTTGTGGCAGGTATGACCAAGCGAGTGACCGAAGGGGCCGCGGAATGGCGCGCAGCAAACAACTGACGTGGTCGGAATTGCGCGTGGGGCTGTTTGTTTTGGTCGGGCTGCTGATTCTGGCGGTTGCGATTTTCTACGTGACCGGCGCCGGAGTGTTCGGGCCGAAATACCGCTTGAAGACGTATTTGCCGGAGGTGTCGGGGCTGGCGACGGGCGCTCCGGTTCGCCTCGACGGAGTGGAAATCGGAAACGTGGAGCGCATCGAGATCGTGCCGCGGGAAAACGGTAAGCCGCCCGATCACATGCACAACATCGAGATCGTAATGAAGCTGGACCGGCGGTTTCAGGCCGACATCCTGACGGATTCGGTCGCGACATTGGTGACGGAAGGTTTGCTGGGCAACCGGTACGTGAATGTGCAGCGCGGATACACCGGCACTCCGCTGAAGGACGGGCAGGCGATCGCCGGCGGCGAGGAAAAAGCGATCAAGGAAGTCGTCGAGCGAAGCGCCGATGTGCTGGCCAATCTGAAGACGCTCAGCGCGAACGTGCAGGAGATGATCGCCGGAGTGCAGGAAGGCAAAGGGACACTCGGAAAGTTGCTGACGGACGACCAGGCGTACCGGCATCTGAACAGCATCCTGGCGAAGGGCGATCAGATCGCATCGAATGTGCAATCGGGGCAGGGAACTGCGGGGCGGCTGCTGATGAAAGACGAAATGGGCGACAAGGTGGAAAATACGCTGGACCAGATCAACACGATCCTGGCGGACCTGCGCGCGCAGAAGGGGACGCTGGGCAAGCTGCTGTACGACCCGTCGCTCTACGACGAGGCGAAGAAGGCGCTCGACAATGGCAACGGCATGATCGCGGACATCCGCACCGGCAAAGGGACGCTGGGCAAATTGGCGACCGACGAGACCCTCTACAACAAGCTGCGCGACACCAGCAGCAACCTTTCGGAAGCCACGTCGAAGCTGAACCGTAACGACAACACGGCCGGTAAGCTGTTTTCCGACCCGCAACTGTACGACAACCTCACCGGGTTGACCGGTGACATGCGCTCGCTCATCGCCGAATTCCGCAAAAACCCCAAGAAGTATCTGAGCATCAAGCTGTCGTTCTTCTAGCCGCGTCCATGCCGCACGAGCTTTGCCCGCGCTGCGCCGCTTGTGCTGTAATGAGCCTGTAACAAACGAGCCTTAGTTTTGAAACCTTGAGGGTTAAGCTGCCCGGCAGCGATTCATGGAAATCCAAGACACCGCGAAGGCGCCACGCACAGAGGCCACAAAGACGACGCTTCCGCAGCCGGGCCGGCCGGTTCCCAGCCGGGCGTATCCCGGCGCTCTGATCGTCGTCGAAGGCACGGACGGTTCAGGGAAAAGCACGCAACTTTACCTGTTGAAACGGTGGCTGGAGATCGGCGGCTACCGCCTGCACTTCACGGAGTGGAATTCTTCGCCGCTGGTGAAGTCTGCAACGCGGCGCGGGAAGCAGAAACGGCTGCTGACACCGACCACGTTTTCCCTGTTGCACGCGGCGGACTTTGCGGATCGCTGCGAACGGCAGATCATGCCGCTGCTGCAAGGCGATTACCTGGTGCTGGCGGACCGGTACATTTACACGGCATTCGCGAGAGACGCAGCGCGGGGCTGTTCGCACCGCTGGCTGAGGAATTTGTACCGCTTTGCGCCGGTCCCGGACATCACGTTCTATTTTCGCGCGCCACTCGATGTGGCGGTGAACCGCATCTTGAGCGGGCGCCCGAAGTTGAAGTATTACGAGGCGGGGATGGACTTGGGGCTCTCCTATGAGCGGCCCGAGAGTTTTCGTCTGTTCCAGGCGCGCATCCTGGAGGAGTACGACAAGATGGTCGAGACCGACAGCTTTGTCGTGCTCGATGGGACGTTGCCGGTGAACAAACTCCAGAAGCAGATGCGCGATATCGTGGCCTCGAAGATCGACCTGAAGCGCTTCGCGCCGCGCGCGGTGGAGGCCGAGTAGCCATGGCCGAGCAGGATCGCGAGAAGATGCCCGCGCCAGTTCATGCCGAGCCGCCTTCTTCGAAAAGCACTCCCGCTCCGGACGGGGAAAGCAATCAGTATTTCTTTGGCGAATCGCTTGTTGGGCTGGATTCGGCCGAACTGAACGGCAATCTCATCGTGATTGAAGGGATGGACGGCTCGGGCCGGTCGACGCAGATTGCGCTGCTGCAGGAGTGGCTGGAGTCGGAAGGCTTTGCGGTGCAGACCAGCGGGCTGCGACGGTCGAACCTGGTGGGGCGGGACATCGATGAGCTGCTGGCGAAGAACGCGGTGACGCGGCTGACGCTGGCGTTGATGTATGCCACGGACTTCTTCGACCAGCTGGAGCATCGCATCATTCCGGCGCTTCGCTCCGGCGCCGTGGTGCTGGCCGACCGCTACATCTTCACATTGATTGCACGCGGCGTAGTGCGGGGAATCAACCGCGACTACATGAGCGGGTTATACGCGATGGCGTTGCGGCCACAGATGACGTTCTGGCTGAATGTGCGGCCGGAAACGGCCTTCGGGCGGGAGTTCAAAAAGGCGCAAGCCATCAGCTATTGGGAAGCGGGGCGGGACATGTCGCTGTCTCACGACTTGTACTGGTCATTCGTGCGCTACCAGACGATGATCAAACGGGAGTTCGAAGTGATGGCCAAGAAAAGCGGCTTTGTGGAATTGGACGGGGAAGCCAGCGTCTCGGCGGTCAACCGGCAGTTGCGGCAGCGTATTGGCGACCATCTGGGAATTCGTTCCTCGAAATACACGCCTTCCGCCGCACTCGCTCACCTGTGGCGGTGAGCGGGAAAATGGCAGACCCAACACACGTCGCGGCGATTGACGCCGGATCCAACGCGGTGCGCTTGTCGATTGCCCGTGCTTACTCGGCGCTGGACATCGAGCCGCTCATTACCGAGCGCTATCCGCTGCGTCTGGGCGAGGGCGTGTTCCTCCGGCACCGGTTCAGTGAAGAAGTGATCAAGCGGGCAGTGAAGGCGTTTCGCCACTTGCGCGACATCATGGACGAGTATGGCGTGACGAAGTATCGCGCCGTGGCGACCAGTGCCAGCCGGGAAGCGACGAATCGCAATGCGTTGATACGCCGCGTGAAGCGCGCGACAGGCATCAACCTGGAAGTCATCAGCGCCAAGGAAGAATCGCGGCTCGGCCGGGTGGCGGTATTCGCGACGATGGGACCGGATGCGCAGCCGCAGTGCATTGCCGACCTCGGCGGCGGCAGCCTGGAGCTGAGCATCCTGCGGGATCACACGGTGGTCCAGAGCGCGCAGCTGCCGATCGGCACGGTAAGGCTGATGAGCACGCTGGGAATCCCGGGAAAGATCCGGCCGGTGCAAGCCGAGCAGGTGCGCCGATACGTGCGCGCGTTGCTGGAATCGCGCCTGCCGAATCGCCCGAATCTGGCGGAAGCTGTGGCGGTTGCGCTGGGTGGAAACGCGGAAACGCTGGCGACCGTGGCGCCGGGCCCACGCAGACACGGGCTGCCGACGCTGGAGCTGTCGTTGCTGCGCGAGCGGCTGCCCAGCATTCTGGAGCGCGACATTCGCGAACGGATGAAGGCATACGGCGTGCGCCGGGATCGCGCCGATGTGATGGGCGTTGCCGCGATCGTGCTGGCGACACTGGGCCGCTACCTGAACATCCGTATGTTCACGATCCCGAGCGTCGGCTTGCGCGAAGGAGTGCTGCACGAAATCGCGCGGGACGTTTTCTCGCGCAAGGAGCCGCACCGCTACAACACGGAGGCGCGCCAGATGCTGATGGCGACGCGCAGTTTCGGGCGCAGGCTGGAATACGACCAGCAGCATGCGGAGCACGTCCGGGAACTCAGCTTGATGCTGTTCGATCAGCTGCAGCCCGTGCATCACCTGCCGGTGCAGGCGCGAGTGCAGTTGGAAGCCGGCGCGCTCCTGCACGATGTGGGACATCGCGTCAGTCACCGCGGCCACCATAAGCATGGAGAATACCTGGCGCTGAATGGGGATATCCCGGGGCTGGAAGGACGCGACCGCCAGATCGTCGCTTCGGTGGTCCGGTATCACAACCGCAAGTCAGAGCCCGATGGAGACCACCCGGCGTATTCCGGGCTGAGCAGCAACGACAAGCGCATCGCGCGGCGCCTCGGCTCCATCGTGCGGATCGCGGAAGGACTGGATCACTCGCACCGCCAGCGAGTGCTCCGATTGCGGGCCGCATTCCAGAGGGGCGCGGTCACCTTTCAGGTAGAAGCGCGCGGCGATGCCAGCGAGGATCTGCGTGACGCGGAGCGCAGCGCGAACCTGTTTGAAAAGGAATTTCACGTCCAGGTGTTCTTCCGGCTCCGCTCGGTCTGATTGTGAGAGGTATGACGGCCGGCGGCATTTTCAACAAAGCGTCATATTGCTTGTCTAGGATGAAGGACAGGAGGCGATTCTCTCATGCAGCTCTACATCGTGCGGCACGGCATCGCCATTGACCGGGAAGACCCGAAGTGTCCGCCGGACCCGGAGCGTTTCTTGACGGAAGAAGGAATCAAGAAAACGAAGGATGTGGCGAGAGGGCTCGCCGAGGTGGTGGACGGGGCGGACTTGATCCTGACCAGCCCGTATCTGCGCGCGGCCCAAACCGCCGAGATCGTCGCCGAGGAACTGGGTCACTCGAAACAAAAGATCCGGAAGTCCGACGCGCTGTTGCCGGGAGCCGAACCGCAGCAGCTCTTCCGCGAGTTGGCGAGAGAGAAGGATCTTTCGGCTGTGTTTGTGTTCGGGCACGCGCCGCACCTGGACGAATTAATCGCCACCATTGTGGGTTCGAAGCGGCACATCTCGTCGTTGAAGAAGGCCGGCGCAGCGCTGCTGGAGCTGACTCGCCTGTCGCCACCCAGCGGCCAGCTCATCTGGCTGGCCACACCAAAACTGCTGCGGAAGGCAGGGAAGTAGTTTCAATCCGACGCTGCGGCGCTCTGCGGGGGCAGCGTCTCAGGTGCGGGAAGCTCGACGACCCGCAGCGCCGGCGGCGCGGGCCGGAGAATCAGCGGCTTCGCCAGGAATGTTTCCAGGAGATATTTGCCGGACGCCAGGCGGCTGGCGACCTGCTCGGAATCCGACAAGCCCGGCACATACACGGTAACGGCATCGGGTGATTGCTCGATGCGGAGACCGATGGGCGAGTCCACGTTGCACTTTCGCAGCGTGCGGGCCAGCCGTACGATTCCCGCAAGCGCGGAGACGGTTTTCTGGCCGGCTTCGGGAAGCCGCGCAAAGAATTTGTGCTTCTCGCGAGGAGCAGGGCCGCGCTGGTAGCGCACCACCGTGGCCATCAATTCCATTTCTTCCTTGGTCCACCCCGGGGGAAGCGTAAGTTCGCGCAGGAATTTGCGGGCGGCTTTCTCCGGCGACTCGGCATCCAGCCCGCTGCCGATCCCGTGCAGGCGGGCCGCGGCGCGCATCAGTTTGCGATTCTCGCGGGACTGGAACTCCGGCGCGGCGTGCACACGGGCAAGTCCCTCGAACAATTGCAGGCTCAGGCGAGAGATGAGCGAAGTGCGCGAGGGATTCTCGTCCAGAGCGCGGGCTGTGACGCGCAAGCGCGCCATGGCCGCGGAATCGAGCCTGCGGCCCTGAGGCAACGCTTGCCGCCAGGTTTGCCAGAAGCTGCCCTTGCCGGAAGTGAGCTCGAGATAACGTTCGATGCGGCGCTGCCGCTCATTGGCGACGCGGCCGGCCCAGCGGGCGCGAAGTTCCTCGGTGGAAGCGGCGGGCGATTCTTTAACCACGGTGGACAGCACGTCCAGGTCGTGGACCTCGCCCAGCAAATCCTGGATGTGCTTGAGGTCGTCGCCCCATTCTGCGTAGCGCGCAGGAAGGAGCGCTTCGACGGTGTAGCGGAAGCGCTTCACTCCGATCCGCAAGGCATGCCACGCTTCCGGCTTGTCGACGCGCAGGGCGTGCGCGTGCAATTCGCGGGCGGCTTCCAGGCGCTCGAGGGCCAGACATTCGGCCGCGAGGCGGTCGGGTGGAACGGTTCGGGACCTGCGCTGCAGGCGCCGTTCGAGCTTGCGCCACGCCTTCTCATCGAACTTGGCGGCCAGCGCGAGCGAAGCTTCGCGCAGCTCCGCCTCCTGTTTCTTCAGGGAGTCGAGAAGGGAGAGGCGGACAGGATCGTGCGGTTCGCTGAGGTGCTCGATCCACTCCTGAAGAACTTGCGTGTCGCGAAGGGCCCCTAATTGGCGAAAAAGCTTGCGGGCGAGCTTGCGCATCGTGCGCCAACTCGAATCAGGGTCCACCTCGGACATGACCGCGCCGACGGAGCGGCAACGGCGGATGGCGACGCGCAGGTCGTGGACGGCGTCGGGATCGGGAGAGGCGCGCACCTTCTCCAGTTCCTTGAGAGTCCGTTCCATCCAATAGGCAAGACCCCGATGCTCACCGCGTGAGCCCGGTGCAGGAATACTCGTAGCCATGTTTGTTCCTGGTCCGTGCCGCTGGGAGCGGCCCCCGTAGGACCAGCTATAGGCTAGACCGTTGTCGCAGCCGCGTCCAGTGGAGGGCGCTGGGCCAGAGCTCGGGGAGCATCCAGGCCAGGACGAACGCCATGGCAACGCAAGCAATGGAGCTGATGAGGAAGACGTGGCTGGGATCGGGATGGCCCAGCTTCAGCATGGCGTACTGCGCAAAAGGTTGCAGAGCGATGCCGCCGAACGAAAGGAGATTCGAGGCGCCGATCACACGCCCTTTCTCCGAGGGAAGCGGCCGGTTCTGGATTAAGGCGTTGACCGGCACCACAAAGAAGCCGGCGGAAAGCCCGAGCAGGAACAGCAGAATCATCGTTGTGTCGTAGGTCAAGCCGGGGACAAACAGCGCGCCGGTCATCAGCACGATGCCCGATAACCCGGGCAGAATCATGCCCATTTCGATTTTGCGGCCGGAGACATGGCCGGCAAGATAGCTGCCGGCGCCGATGCCGAGACTGAGCGCGGCGAGCAGGTAGCTGCTGTGCGCTTCATCGACCTGCAGCACGTCGGTGGCGTACAAGACAATATTGAGGAGCAGGATGGCGCCGAGAAACCAGAAGAACGTGTTGGCTACAACGGCGGACCACAGCAGCGCGTCGCGCCGCATGCGTTGAACTTCGACGTAGAACTGCTTGATCCAGTTCCAGTCGAAGCGGCGCGCGGGGTCGGCGGCGGGAACACGTGAAATGCCAAGGCTGGTGAGAAAGCCGATGATTCCCATGACCAGGAAGAAGAGGCCGGACCAATGCTGCCGGCCTTTGAAGTGATGCGCAAGAAAGCCGCCGGCCAGCGTCCCACCGATGGCGGCGAGCAGCGTCCACAATTCGATGACGCCGTTGCCCCAGCTTAGTTTGGAGGTAGGCAGCAATTCGGGAAGAAGACCGTATTTGGAGGGGCCGAAAATCGCTTCCTGGGTGCAGACGAGGAAGAGCGCCACGGCGGCGAGATCCAGCCGATCAATCCAGAAGGCGTAGGTGACAAACGCCATCGTGAGCAATTCCAGCGCCTTGGTCCAGACGGTGACACTGCGCTTGCTGAAGCGATCCGCAAAATAGCCGCCGGGAATGGAGAAGGCCACGAAAGGGATGGCGAAGACCAGCGGCACAACGAGGATGAAGAGGAAGTCACGTTGCTCGCGCGACACGCCGGCTTCCAGCACCAGGAAACCGAGCAGCCATTTCAGTGCGTTGTCGCTGAACGCGCCCTGGAACTGCGTGGCGATCAGCGCCCAAAAGCCCAGCAGCCCTCCGCGGGGATCGGCGGAAGCGTAGCCGGAAGCAGCGGGGGCGGAGTGCGGATCCATCGGTTACGCGAGGTATTGCAGCGTTTCGGCGATCAACCGTTTCGTGCCTTCGTAGGGATTTTCCGGCCCTTCCCATTCCATCGAGAGGTAGCCGCGATAGTTGGCCGCCTTCACGATGTCGAAGGTGAGCTTCATACTGACGCGATAGACCTTGCCACCATCGCCCACTTCGGAGTCCTTCACATGGCAGATGTTGTAGGCGAGGTCGAACATGGCCTTGACCGCCTGGTAGTTGAACTGCGCGTTGTCCGTCGTCATGGAGTTGCAGAAGTCGGGCAGCGCATGCAGAAAGGGGTGGTTCACCTTGCGGATCACTTTCACGATAAAGAAGGCGTCTTCGCTGACTAGGTTGTCGTTCTCCAGGTTCACCTGAATGTTCTTTTTCGCGGCGTACTCGGCGACCTGTTTCAGGCTTTCCGCGGCGGCATCGACATTCGGCTTGGAGTTTTTGGGGTCGGCCATGGACGTGCGAACACTGGGCGAGCCGAGAGCGACGGCCACGTCGATCCACTTCTTGCTGTTGTCGATGGCTTTTTTGCGGGTGGCGGGCTCGGCGTCGTAGAAGCTGCTGTCATTGTCGACGGGGATGTTGGCGACGAACATTTTGGCCTTGTCGAGAGACTTGCGGAAGCCGGCGAGGTACTGGGCGTCGGTGGAAGGGAAGTGAGCGCTGAGAGGCTCCACGCCCTGCACGCCGAATTTTTCGGGAATGGTGACGACGAAGTCGCGCAGGTCCATGCCGGACTTCATGCGGTCGCGGTATTCGTTGGTGGGGCTGTCGATTTCCGCGCGGAAGGGCCAGGTGGCTACCGACAGCCGTTCGCGGGCCACGGTGGGAAATTTCATGTCGGGCTTGTTTTGAGCGAACGCGGACGTTTCCAGCAAGGTGGCGATGGTGGGCGCGGAGACGATGCCCGCGCCGAGCGCCACGGCGGACGAGCGCAGCAGTTCGCGACGAGTGCTTCGGTTCATTGAATGTCTCTCCTGGAGCGACGACGGCGGTAGCTGACACGTATTGAACACCGGAAGACGCTCGAAAGCAATTGCGTGGCGCCTTTACCGCTCGTGGCGCTCGTGCTATTTTCAATACAGTTCTCCCGGAGTGGCGGAACTGGCAGACGCAGCAGACTCAAAATCTGCCGGGGATCACTCCCCGTGTGGGTTCGACTCCCTCCTCCGGGACCAACTTCCCAAAGCACTTATTGGATTCTCTGAGTAGGCAACGGCGTCGCGTCCGCGACGGCGATTCCACGAGCATTACACTTCACTACAACTCTACGAGTACCGTTTCCGACTGAAACGAAAACTACCCGCTGTGCACTATCCCATTGTGCAGCATCCAGGTTTTTGACCGCATGCTCACGGACAGTGACTCGGAGGAGACCAATGGCCCATACAATTCGTGTGTTCTACCCCAGGCAGCAAGGGCGGATTCGCAAAAATTTCAATTGGCCGCCGATTACAGACAAATCCACTGTAGTCATCACCGCCGCCGAATGGGCTGTGTCCGGCGGCATCTTCGGACCCGAGAGCGGTCGCTACAATCTCGGCGACGCCGACGTGTACGTGACCAACATCGGTCCTCATAAAGACGAAGGCGGCGGGATGGGAGGCGTCGAATTCATTCTTCACGTGAACTGGGATCATCCGCTCGACATCGTCGTGGCGATCACGGTGCTGGAGCCGTACGAGCAGTTTCACGCATAAGTTTAGGCGCACCGATTTCGCTTCTGTCATGGGTGAACGTGGGTAGCGGCTTGCGTGCGCAGGCGGGAAATTGTATACAGCGATTCCGCTGAGGGTATAGAATCGCGGCAACAGAGGCAATCGGCCCATGCCTCTCCTACCGGAACAACAAGTCCGCTACCGTCGGGTTCGCGTTCGCAAGCGCCGTCGGCGCTCGTGGGACCGTCCGCACCACTTCATGCTGAGCATCGTGGTCGGGACGCTCGTAGGGCTCTTGCTGGCCGCGAAGGTCGATCGCGAGTATTCCTCGAGTGTGCTCGCATGGAGCGAGCCGACGCCTGCGAAGTGCCTGCCAGTGAACTGTTGCCTGAAACCGAATTGATCGACAGAGCTGCGCGGGCATGGCGCGAGAAAATTCTGGTTTAAGCTTGTCCGGCGACGCGACTTTACAGCGGCTTTGACATGTTCCGATTCCTCGTGCCTCCGCCAGTAACCTCAATGCTGATCGAGGAATTTTGCTGCTCGTAAAAGCGGTCGTAGTGGAAGTATCCGTTCGAGCGGTTGAGCTGGCAGCTCTTGCTCGAAAACTGGTTGCCTAGCAGTCTTGCCGCCTCAGGGGTGCCACGCACCGGCGTAGAGCTCAAGAAATCTGCGGGGATCACTGCCCGGGTGGGTTCGCCTCCCTCCGCCGGGGTCATGCCGCTCCGCGCAACGGAGGTACTTCCGGACCCTTGACGGGGGGTGCGTGCCGACGCACACTCGTCGCGAGGGGCCATGACGCAACTCAGCTCCAACGCGAGTTCCGGGAGCGACCGGCGGCGCAGCCAGCGGGTGTACCTGCGAATTCCCATCGCGGTAATCGCGCACGGCGCGGACCGGAAAATGACCCGCGAGCAGACGCACACAGTCGTGGTGAACGCGCACGGAGCGCTGATTCACCTGGAATTGAAAGTGACGGAGGGGCAGACGCTGATCCTGCAGAATCCCGAGACCTCCGAAGAGCAGACGTGCCGCGTGGTCCGCACCAAGTCGGGAACGGACGGCAAGACGGAAGTAGCCATCGAATTCCTGAAGCCGGCGCCGAAATTCTGGCGGGTGGCCTTCCCGCCGGAGGACTGGACTCCGAAGGCGCCGGAAATCACCAGCGACACGTTTTGAGCGCGCGGGACTCCTCGCGGAGGGGATGGCGCGGGGGCAAGAATCTCTCCAAGATTGAATCGATTTAATGTAGACTGGCCGCATCCGTTGTGGTTGCTATCTTCTCGTCTTGCGAGGAACCTCATGTCTCCACTCCGCGCAGTCCGTTTTTGGATTTCTTTCCTGGCGGTTATCTTCAGCGGCACAATCTATTGCGATTCTTCAGCGGCACAGACTCCGGCGGCACGGCAGTACCTGCACGGCGCGTGGCAGATGCAGTCGTCGTGCAAGGCGACGGCGAAGGGCGAGCAGATTTCGGCCAGCGGATTCAACACCGAGGGCTGGACTTCGGCGCCGGTTCCGGGAACGGTGGTGGGGGCTCAGGTGACCAGCAAGATTCTGCCGGACCCCAATTACGGGCTGAACCTGAAACAGTTTCCGGGATTCTATCAAAGCCGGCACGGCTTGTTCGCGACGGTGGACATGGCCCCGGACAGCCCGTACCGGTGCTCGTTCTGGTTCCGGACGGAGTTCGACGCGCCGGCCGATGCCGCAGCATCCTCGACGTGGCTGCACTTTCTTGGCATCAATTACCGGGCAAACATCTGGGTGAACGGGACGAAGCTCGGCGACAAGGCGGACATCGCGGGGGCGTACCGCACGTTCGAGCTGCCGTTGAAGGCCGTCCTTAAGCCGCAGGGAAACGTGCTGGCGGTGGAGGTGTTCGCGCCGGAGAAATACGATCTGGGCCTGACATGGGTGGACTGGAACCCGACGCCGCCCGACAAGGACATGGGGATCTGGCGGGAAGTGTTTTTGTCGTCGAGCGGCGACGTAACGCTGCGGCAGGCGTACGTGGCGGCGAAACCGGGGAGCGACTGGAAAACGGCGACGCTGACGCCCAGCGCGGTGCTGCGGAACGTGAGCGATCATGCGGTAAAGGCGGTGCTGAAGGTCGAGGTAAATGACGCGACGCTGAGCCAACCGGTGGAGCTGGGGCCGAAGGAGGCGAAGACAGTTCACCTGACGGCGGAGCAGTTTCCTCAACTGAAGGTGGAGAACGCGCGTTTGTGGTGGCCGTACCAGATCGGCGAGCCGTACCTCTACAACGCGAAATTCCACGTGGAAGTGAACGGAGCGGAGTCCGATGGAGCCAGCGTGAACTTCGGCATCCGCGAAGTGACGTCGGAATTGACGCCGAGCGGAGGGCGCCTGTTCAAGGTGAACGGCAAGAACGTGTTGATTCGCGGGGCGGCGTGGGCGCCGGACATGCTGCTGCGGTGGTCGTCGAAGAGGCTGGACGCCGATCTGGACTACGTGAAGCATATGGGCCTGAACACCATCCGGCTGGAAGGGAAGACCGACCGCGACGAGTTTTTCGACAAGACCGACAAGCTGGGCATCCTGGTGATGCCGGGGTGGATCTGCTGCGACGCCTGGGAGCGCTGGAAGAACTGGACGCCGGAGACGAAGAAAATCGCGGCGGCATCGATGGTGGACCAGGCGGCGCGGCTGCGGAATCATCCCAGCGTGTTCGTGTGGCTGTACGGCAGCGACAACCCGCCGCCGCCGGAAATCGAGAACATGTACCTGGGAATCCTGAAAGACCTGGAATGGCCGAACCCGACGGTATCGTCGGCGAGTGAGCAACCAGCCAAAGTGACCGGCAAGTCCGGCGTGAAGATGACGGGGCCCTACGAGTATGTGCCACCGGTGTATTGGCTGGCGGACACGCAGGCGGGCGGGGCGTACGGGTACAACACAGAAACCAGCCCCGGCCCGGCGATTCCGACGAAACAGAGCCTGGAGAAATTCATTCCGAAGGAACATCTGTGGCCGATCGACGAGTATTGGAATTTCCACGCGGGCGGCGACCGGTTTACCACCGTCAACGTGTTCAGCGAAGCGGTGAACAAGCGCTATGGCACCGCGACTTCGCTGGACGATTACGAACGGAAGGCGCAGGCGACGGCGTACGACAACCAGCGCGCGATGTACGAAGCCTACGGGCGGAAGAAGTACGTGGCGACCGGGGTGATCCAGTGGATGCTGAACAACTCCTGGCCATCGTTGATCTGGCACCTTTATGACTACTACCTGGTGCCGGCGGGCGGCTACTTCGGCACGAAGAAAGCCACGGAGATCGTCCACGTGCAGTATGGCTACGACGACAATACGGTGGCGGTGGTGAACGGAACGTATGAAGAGATCAAGGGGATGAAAGTCACGGCGAAGTTGATCAACGTGGATGGAAAAGAAGTGGCCACCCGCGAAGCGACGATCGATGTCGGAGCAGACGCGGCGGTAAAGGCGCTCGATCTACCGAAGCCGGAGAACCTCGGGAAGACCTATTTCCTGAAGCTGTATCTGTATGACGCGACCGGGAAGTCGGTGAGCGACAATTTCTACTGGCTGTCGACCAAGCTGGATACCTTGGACTGGGCGAAGCGCAAAGACACGGTATACACGCCGCAGAAGGAGTTCGCGGACCTGACCGGGTTGAACTCGTTGCCGCCGGTGAAGCTGGAATTCACTACCAGCGTGGACCGTGATGGCAGCCGGGGCTATGGCGCGATCAAGGTCAAGAACCCGAGCAATGCGGTGGCGTTTCAGGTGCACCTGCGGGTGACCAAGGGCCGGGGCGGCGACGACCTGGTGCCCATTCTCTGGAGCGACAACTACTTCTCGCTGCTGCCGGGCGAGGAGAAGACCGTTACCGCATCCGCCGAGATTGAAGATCTGGAAGGAACCAGCCCGATCCTGGAAGTAGAGGGATACAATATCGTCCCGGCGACGATCGACCTGCGCGAGTAAACGGGCGGCAGGGAAGCGTCGCGAATCCGGAGGTTACGTGCGATTGCGAGCGGCTGGTGGTGTGTTCGCGTGCTTGCTGATGCTCGGCGCGAGCTGCGCGGCGCAGGAGTCGAGGCTCGCGGCCGCGATTCCGCTGATCGAGAAGCGCATCGCAGATTCCCATGCCGAAGTTGGCGTGGCGTTTCGCACCATCGACGGCTCCGCGGAGTGGTTTTCCCGCGCCGACGATTCCTTTCATGCGGCCAGCACCATGAAGGTGCCGGTGATGATCGAATTGTTCCGTCAGGCCAAGGAAGGGAAGCTGCGTCTCACCGATCCTCTAGTGATTCACAATGAGTTTCACTCCATCGTGGATGGCTCGCCGTACAAGCTCGATCCGGCAGACGATTCCGAAGCCGAACTGTACAAGGCGGACGGGAAGACGCGGACGCTCGAGGAACTGTGCGAGCTGATGATTACGGTCAGCAGCAATCTGGCGACGAATCTGCTCATCGAGAAGCTCGGCGTTGAGAATATCCGTGCGACAGTGACGGCCACGGGCGCGGACGGCATGCGCGTGTTGCGAGGCGTGGAAGACAGCAAAGCCTACGAAAAGGGGCTGAACAACACAACGACAGCGCGGGCCCTGGAGATTCTGCTGGCGGCAATCGCGGACGGCAAAGCGGTGGATTCGGAATCGTCCCGGAGCATGATCGCGATCCTGGAGAAGCAGCGCTTCAACGAAGGAATTCCGGCGGGACTGCCCGCGGGCACAAGGGTGGCGCACAAAACCGGAGAGATCACCAAGATTCACCACGACGCGGCGATTGTATTCGCGCCAAAACCCTTTGTGTTGGTGGTTCTGGTACGGGGCCTGGCCGAGCAGAAAGAGAGCGCGGCGTTGATGGCGGACATCGCAAAGCTGCTGTATGCCGCGACCCAGTAAAGCAGCATAACTACGAATTAAATCAGTGAGTTCAGGCCGGGTTACCCTTTGGAAACCGGGGAGGGGCGAATCCCCCTTGCCAGTCCTGCTGTTAGCCACTAAGCTACTCTTTGCATTGGGGGAAACCGTGCCGAAAGAGAAACCGCAAGTCAACATTGGGGAAGTAATCAAGACATACCGCAGCCAGCGCGGATTGTCGCAGGGCGACATCGAGCGCCGTACTGGACTGCTGCGATGCTATCTGTCACGCGTGGAGAACGGCCACACCGTTCCTTCGCTCGAGACGTTGGCGAAGATCGCCGAAGCAATGGAGATTTCGCTGGCCGACTTTTTTCCAGGGACAGAGACTCCTCGCGACAAGGAAACGCAGAAAATGCTGGGCGAGCTGTCTCAGGACGAAATCCGGTTCCTGGCGGAGATCAAGAAATACAGTTCGACGCTCTCCGAGGGCGACAAGCGCCTGGTGCTGGCGATGATTCGGAAAATGGCGACGCTGATTCCCGCGCAGGCGGCTCAGGCGAAGAAACCGGTATTGCGGCGCCCATCTCTGTAGCTATTTTTTCTGCTCGACAAATTCGATGTAGTCAAGCGGCGCGCGTTCCGCTCCTTCCGGGATTCCCTCGATCCGGATCTCGTCTCCCCGCTGCAATTTGACGTCTGGAATCCGGCGCCGCGTTGAAGAGTCTCCGCCAATTTTCGCTGCGGGCAGCTGGTCGTTCGCAAGCCACTGGTCGATGAGGCGGTTTCCGACAAGCACGGTGAATTTCGACACGCCGGTCTTCAAATCAAAATATTGCACGTCGATTTCGTAGGTCCCAGGGGCGCCCTGGAAATGATAGATCGCGGCGCAATGCTGCGACGCGGCACATTCGACGGCCTTTCCGCCGGATGCGTTCTCCCATGGCGTTACGTCCACTGGAGTGTAGTCGCGCAACTCCATGGCTTCCGCCTCAATGCGTCCGGGGAAATTGCCGGCGCGGCCCTGGGTATCGGAGATGCCGGAGAGGCGGAGGAAATAGTTGCAAATGGCGTCACGCCAGGCGATGGCATGGCCCGCTTGGTAGTTTAACCGTGCCAATACATCGTCGTATGTTTCCCGGTCGACATGACCGTCAAGCGCTTGCCATTGCTGCGCGAAGGCCTGCACTTCCGCCGCGCCCTGGTAGTGCGCGTCATAGATGAATTGAATCATGGTCTTTCCCGAGTGCAGGACGTAAGTGTACGGGACGTGATGAAAGAAGAGCAGAAGCTCATCGGGCGTGGCGGGCAAGGACTCGTACATTGCGGCGACGACGGGGGGATACTGGCCCGAGAATCCGGTTCCGGTGGCAACGGTGCGGTCCATTCCGATGCCCTGGTGATCGGCGCGATGCCATTGACCCCAGCCGTTCTCTTCGGACGATTCGATTCCGGGGCCATAGTGGCTGCCGAGAATGTCGGTTAGCGTTTGAGCGCCGAGCGGGCCAGTGTAGTTTTCATATGTCTTCCAGGAAGCGAGCGCGATGCCGGAGACAGTCGAAAGCACGAGCGGATCGTTGCCGAAGGTAAGCTCGGCCCACTCTTTGCAGATACTTTCCGCCGGGAGATCCGGATTCCAGGCGAGGCGCCCGGCCGCGTAGAGATTGGCGAGCGCGAAGGGATGGGCAAGCCAGTTCTCCGCCATGCCCGCATTGACCACGGCCACGTATCCACCCAAAGGCCGGGAAAACGTGCGGCCCGCCACGAGATCTTTGACGCGGGAAGGATTCGTGGAAGCGTGGAGGTCGAAATCGAGTACCCCTTTCCACATCGGCGCGAGGTACACCAGATGCCGCTGCTGGCCCGTGTACTCCTGCGTGACTTGCAGTTCGATCGCCTCATTTGTGTGGGGCAGTCCCGCGAAAAGCGGCGAGACCGGTTCGCGCGCCTGGAAATCGATGGGGCCGTGCTTGATCTGCAGGACTACGTTGGCGTCGAACTTGCCGTCGAGCGGATGAAAATTATCGAAGGCGGCTTTGGCGCGATCATTCTTGGGGTTGCGCCAGTCGAGGTGGTGGTTGTAGACGAACGCGCGGTAGAGAACGATCCCTCCATGGGGCTGCAGCGCGCGAGCGATGACGTTGGCGGCATCCGCGTGCGTGCGCCCGTACGTGGAAGGGCCGGGCCGGTCCTCCGAGTCCGCCTTGACGACGAATCCGGCGAAATCGGGAATGAGGCGGTAAAGTTCGTCGGCCTTGGCGCCCCACCATGCGGCGACTTTCGGGTCGAGGGGATCGAACGTGTCGAGGCCGCCCACTTTCTGCGGGCTGCTCAGGTCAACCGCAACTGAGATACGCACTCCCCAAGGGCGCATGACGTCGGCGATGCGCGCGACTTGAGGCAGCAGTTCGGCGGTGAGAAGGCGAGGGTTGGCGTTGACGTTGTTGATGGCGCATCCATTCATGCCAAGCGAGGCGAGTAGGCGGGCATAGTCTGCCGCGCGGGTGAGATCGGGGCGCACCGTACCATTCTCGAAGAAGAGTGACGGGCCTGCGTAGCCGCGCTCGATGCTGCCATCAAGATTGTCCCACTGGTTGACCCATCGAATGGGAGCGGACGGTTGCTGGAGTTCGTCAAGGGAGCGGAGGTTTTCACCGCGCGCGATTCTGCTCAGGAGTGCGAAGACACCATACAACACGCCGCGATTGCTCGGAGATGCTATCAAAAGGCAGCGGGAACCTTGCATGGCTCTCGTCATCAACCAAAAGCTGTCCGGATCGATATTCGTTGCGGAGGGCGGATTTGCGATGCCTGGAGGAAGGGAGTTGATGCGGGCCAGAACGATCGCCGGACCCGAAGTCCAGTGGTCTGCCAAAACAGGTTGCCGACCGAGCATTGCGGCGAGTCCGCGAGCCAATTCCTGCTGAGCCGCCTGTAGTGCGGCGGAATCGCCCAATCGAACAATGGTGTCCGGCACACCTGCATATTGCTGCTTCGAAGCGGCGTCGAGCGGAGCATAGCGCAACCAAGCGGCGCGCCCCGTCTCCGCGGCGGCGATGGACGCTGAGAGCATCGCGAGAAGCGCCGGCAGCAACGTGAGTCGGAGACTGGGTCTCATGAGTGTCAGGAGTTGCGCGAGCGAATCATGCGAATCGCTTCGGGAAGGGCGCCGTTCGCCGCGCCAGAGCCGCCTGCGCCGGCGTCGTCTTCCGCCTTGTCGCCCTCGCCTTCGGCGAGGAACAGATTCGATTCGACCGCGTGCTGCTTGTCGTAGAGGTCGCGATAGCGCCCGTGCGCGGCATAGAGCGAGTCGTGATCGCCGCGTTCGATGATCCGGCCTTCCTGCACAACGAGGATCTGGTCGGCGCGGCGGATCGTCGACAGACGATGGGCGATGACAAAGGTCGTGCGGCCGCGCATCAGGTAACGCAGCCCTTCCTGGATGAGAGCCTCGGATTCGGAATCGAGGCTGGAGGTGGCTTCGTCGAGGATCAGGATGCGCGGATCGGCGAGGATCGCGCGGGCAATGGAAACGCGCTGTTTTTGTCCCCCGGAAAGCTTGACCCCGCGCTCGCCGACGACCGTTTCGTATTTCTGGTCAAACGACTCCGCAAATTCGTCGACGCGGGCGATGCGGCACGCGGCCAGGATTTCGTCTTCACTGGCGTCGGGCCGGGCATACGAGACGTTCTCGCGAATGGTGCCGTCGAAGAGGAACGTGTCCTGCAGGACGACGCCGAGCTGCGTGCGGTAGGAATCGAGACGGACGGTGGAGAGGTCGTGGCCGTCAACGAGGACTTGGCCCGCTGTCGGAGTATAGAAGGCGCAGATCAGGCCGATGATCGTGGATTTCCCGGAGCCCGACGGGCCAACCAGCGCGGTCACCGAGCCGGGCCGGGAATCGAAGTCGACGCCGTGGAGCACTTCCTTGTTGGTTTCGTAGGAGAAATGGACGTCGCGAAACTGGACGCGCCCTTCGATGCGGGAAATCGAGACGGTGCGGCGGGGATCGCGGTCCTCTTTGCTCTCGTTCAAAATCTCGCGCGTGCGCTCCAGGCCGGTAACAGCTTCGGTGATCTGCGTGCCGATATTCACGATCTGGAATACAGGCGCGACCATCAGGACGAGATAGGCCGAGTAGGAGATGAGTTCGCCCTTGGTCATGGTGCCCGCAAGAACCTGGCGCGCGCCGAAATACATGATCACGGCGCTGACGAAGCCCATCAGGGCGGCGCCGGACAGGCTCATAAGTGAAGTGGTGGTCAACGTCTTGAGGATATTGTCCAGCAAGCGTTGCGCGCCCGCGGCGAAGATTCTCTCTTCGCGGGCTTCGGCGTGATACCCCTTCACAACGCGAACGCCACCGAGCGACTCGGTCAGCCGTCCGGTGACTTCCGCGTTAATTTTGGGCCGGGCGCGGAAAATCGGCCGGATCGCCGTGAAGGCTTTGTTGAGGAAAAGCGCGAAGATCACCAGCACTGCGAAAGCCACGAGCGTCATGAAGGCGCTCGTACGCAGCAGGATGATAAGCGCCAGGATCGCGGTCAGCACGCCGCCGACAAACTCCACGAGGCCGGTGCCGATGAGATTCCGAATGCCTTCCACGTCGCTCATGATGCGCGAGACGAGCACGCCGGTCTTGTTGGCGTCGTAGTAGCGGATGGGCAAGCGCCCGATATGCGCCTGCACCTGTTTGCGCATGTCGGTGATCATGCGTTGCGCGGACTTGGACAGAAGTTGGGTCAGGGTGAACGAGGTAATGCCCTGGAGCAGGGTTGCGCCAACGACGGCGAGGACAATGGGCAGAAGCAGGTTGATCTCATGGCGGTCGATCACATTGTCGAACAGGTATTTGCTGGAACCAGGCAAGACCAGGCCGGCCACGCGATTGATCGCCACCAGGATGAGGCCCAGAAAAAGCATCCCGCGGCGCGGGTGGATCAACGCCCAGATGTCGGGAAGCGAACTCCAGTTGATCTTCTTCTTAGCCGGTTTGTCGGCGGCGCTGGAGGCAACAGGCGCTGTGGTTGCGTTGGTGGCCATGGACTCGCTTTACCTTTGCAGGATAACAAGTTCGATGAGAAAGGTGGGAAGAAGTAATACCGGTTCCAAGACGCCACCGACCAATTGCGGCTGGCCGGAAGCTGTTCTGCGCGCCTCGCTTCTGTGGTCTAACCTTGCCGCCACTCGCGTCGTCTTTTTCTGGGAGTACCACGGAACCTCTGTGCGTGGAAATGCGTACCGAATCAGTGGGGGTGTTCATGCGCGACCTGACAGGCAAGCTTCGCTATGCGATGCGCCAGTTCCGGATGTCACCGGTATTCACGGTGGCGGCGATCCTGACGCTGGCTCTGGGCATCGGCGGCACCACGGCAATCTTTTCGCTGATCCATACGGTGATGATGAAGTCGCTGCCGGTGAGCGATCCGGCGAAGCTCTACCGCGTGGGCGAAGGAGACGACTGCTGCGTGGAAGGCGGCCCTCAGGACCGCTGGGGCATGGTGTCGTTTCCCCTCTATGAGCGGCTGCAGAGGGAGATGCCGGAGTTTGAGTCGACGACCGCGTTTCAGGCGGGGCGCGAGCGCGTGGCGGTGCGGCGCCAGGGCGTGGAAACCGCGGCCAGGCCGTTGAAGTCGGAGTTTGTCGACGGCCACTATTTCTCGACTCTGGGTGTGGGCGCGTATGCGGGCAGAGTGTTCGGGCCGGATGATGATCAACCGTCGGCAGGGCCTGTGCTTGTGCTGAGCCACCGGGCATGGCAGACGATGTACGGCGGCGATCCCAGCGTCATCGGCGGGACATTTGTCGTGGAGGGCCACCCGTTCACTGTGGTCGGAGTTGGGCCGGCGGGATTCTTCGGTGAAACTCTGGAGAGCAATCCCCCCGATCTGTGGGTGCCGTTGCAGCAAGAGCCGTTGATTCATGGAGAGGCGAGCCTGCTGAGGCAGCCGATCTCTGCGTGGTTGCGCGTGATCGGGCGGTTGAAGGCCGGAGCGAGTCCGGATGGAATGTCGGCTCGCCTGACGGGAGTATTGCGGCAGTGGATGCAGTACGACTCCGGGTATCCCGCGAACTGGTTGCCGGATGTGATCAAGATGCTTCCGAAACAGACGCTGAATGTGGTTCCGGCGGGCGCGGGCGTTGCGTCGATGAAAGAGGAGTACGGCAGAAGCCTGCAAATCCTGTTGACCGTGTGCGCGCTGGTGCTGCTGATTGCGTGCTCGAATGTGGCGAACCTCTTGCTCGCTCGCGGCGTAGCGCGGCGGGGCCAGACCGCGGTGCGCATGGCGGTAGGCGCTACGGGCAGAGAGGTTGTGACGCAGGCGCTGGTGGAGAGTGTGCTGCTGGCGGTCGGGGGCGGGGTCGTGGGGCTTTTGGTCGCCATGGGCGCAGAGCAGTTGCTGCTGCGTCTGGCGTTTCACGGGGCGAAGTTCCTACCGATCAGCGTATGGCCTTCGTGGACGGTCTTGGGGTTCGCGTTCGGACTTTCGCTGTTGACCGGGGTAATTTTCGGAGCCGTGCCGGCATGGCTCGCGACGCGCACGGATCCAGCCGAGGCGTTGCACGGAACGGGACGAGGCAATACGGACCGGGCGTCGTTCGCGCGGAAAGCGCTACTGGTGGTGCAAGCAACGGTGAGCGTGGTTCTGGTGGCGGGCGCGACGATGCTGGGGCGGAGCCTCGACAAGCTGGAGCATCAGGACTTCGGTTTCCAGGTGCGAGGACGCGTGGTAGTGAACATGAACTCTGCGCCGGCGTCCTACTCGATCGAGAAGTTGACGGCGCTGAACCGCAGCATGGAACGCGAACTGGGCCAGATTCCCGGAGTGAAAGGGGTAGGGCTTGCGATGTACAACCCGCTCACGGACAACTGGGGCGAGTTGATCGTGGTGGAAGGGCACCCGGCGAAAAAACTGGATGAGGAGTCCGGCGCGTCGTGGGATCGCGTGAGCGCGGATTACCTGCAGAACCTGGGCGTGCAGGTACTGCGCGGGCGCGGGTTCACGGCCGCCGACAACGAGACGGCCGCGCCGGTGGCGGTGGTGAACGAGGCGTTCGTCAAACGGTTCTTCAGCAGCAACGAAGACCCGCTGGAGCAGCACTTCGGGATCGATCTGCCGGAGAATGCCGGAACGTTCCGGATCGTGGGCATCGTGCGGGACGCGAAGTTTGCGGGATTCGGGCTGGACCGTCCGGCGCGCCCGATGTTCTACGTGCCAATGACGCAGTCGGTGAACTATCAGCACGAATTGCTGAAGAAGATTGAGCTGAGGTCGCACTTTGTGGGCGGCATCATGCTGGTGACGGACGTGCCGACCGGGCAACTGGATGCGTTGCTGACGCGAAAGCTGGCGGATCTCGATCCGAACTTGACCTTCAATACCATCCGCACGATGCAGCAGCAGATCGAACTGTCGTTCGACCAGGAGCGGGCGGTGACCAGCCTGGCCGGTTTGTTTGGCGTCGTGGCGTTGTTGCTGGCGGCGATTGGCTTGTACGGTGTTACCGCCTATTCCGTGGCGCAGAAGACGAATGAAATCGGCATTCGCATGGCGCTGGGCGCAGACCGCTACAGCGTGATGCGCATGGTTCTGAGCGGGGCGTTCACGCGCGTGATGATCGGACTGCTGCTGGGCCTGCCGCTGGCGGTCGTGGCAGGGAAGCTGTTGTCGGCGCAACTATACGGCGTGAAGTGGTGGGACCCGCTGGCGTTGGGAGTGGCGACCGGTGCGCTGGCGCTCTTCTCGTTCCTGGCGGCAATCATTCCGGCGAACCGTGCCGCGGGAATTCCACCCATGAAGGCGCTGCGCATAGAGTAACGGGCAAATCCAAACATGCAGTTGCAAGGCTCGCGTCTCGAGGGGCGGGTGTCTGTGGACCGGCAGAGGAGGGGGGTGCCCAGCGTGATGCATGGCATTGCGGAACGCTGGGTGGGTGCCTATCATTTATAGGTGGAAGTTGGGCCGCCGTACCGCGGTTCCAGGCAGGTTGGGGAATCCCCTTCATTCTCGCTCGGGTGAAGCCCTTCCCGAGAGCCAAGCCATCGCTCCTGCCGACGTCCCAAGGTTGCGATTAGGCAAGGGGTGTTTGCGGTGCCGGTGCGAAAATCGACGGTGCAGAGCGACGGAGCGGGTTTGTGAAGCCAGGTGATGCCATGCAGACGACAGATGAGCAACTGCTTAACGCAAAAGAGTTTATTGCGCTGGAAGAGGCTTATGGAGCGCACAATTACCTTCCGCTGGACGTGGTGATCGAGCGAGCGGAAGGGGCGTGGGTGTATGACATAGAAGGGAAGAGGTACCTCGACTGCCTGGCGGCCTATTCGGCGGTGAACCAGGGCCACTGCCATCCGCGGATCCGGGAAGCGATGGTGGAGCAGGCGATGAAGGTGACGCTGACGTCGCGGGCGTTCCGCAATTCGCAGCTGCCGCTGTTGCTGAAGGAACTGAACGAGTTGGCGGGATTCGAAATGGCGCTGCTGATGAACTCCGGCGCCGAAGCCGTGGAAACGGCGGTGAAAGCAGCGCGGAAATGGGGCTACACAAGCAAGGGAATCGGGGACAATCGGGCGGAAATCATCGTGTGCGCCGGGAACTTTCACGGGCGCACGACGACCGTGGTGAGCTTTTCGAGCGACGAGCAGTATCGGAAGGGATTCGGGCCGTTCACTCCGGGGTTCAGGATTATCCCGTTCGGCGATGCGAAAGCGCTGCGGGAGGCGATCACGCCAAACACATGCGCATTCCTGTGCGAACCGATCCAAGGCGAGGCGGGAATCGTGATTCCTCCGCGGGGATTTCTGGAAGAGGCGGGGAAGATCTGCCGGGAGAACCGCGTGTTGCTGATGCTGGACGAGATTCAGTCCGGCCTCGGGCGGACCGGGAAACTGTTCGCATACCAGCACGAAGATGTGCGGCCGGATGTACTGATAGTGGGCAAGGCGCTGGCGGGCGGGTTTTATCCGGTGTCTGGGGTGCTGGCTTCGAAGGAGATTCTGGGCGTGTTTCGTCCGGGAGACCACGGGAGCACGTTCGGAGGAAATCCTCTGGCGTGTGCGATCGCGCGGACGTCGTTGCGCGTGCTGTTGGATGAGGAGCTGGTGGAGCGCTCGGCAGAGATGGGTGAGTACTTCCTGGAGAGGTTGCGCACGCTGCGGAGCCCTGTGATTCGCGAAGTGCGCGGGCGCGGATTGTGGATCGGGATTGAGTTGAACGAGGATGCGCGGAAATATTGCGAAGCACTGAAGGAAGAGGGCGTGCTGTGCAAAGAGACGCACGCCCGGATCATCCGGATTGCGCCGCCGTTGGTGATCCTGAAGGAAGAGATCGATTGGGCGGTGGAGCGGATTCGGAAGGTGCTGGGGTAGATTAGTCGGCGGCGGGATCGGAAGCGGGTTTGGCGGCCGGGCGATCGAAGCGAATGACGCTGTTGACGAACTGGCTGAGTGTGCCGCCGAGATGGCTCAAGACGCGCTGCTTGAGCGACGTGTAATCCTGGGTTCCACAGAACAAATCGGAGAGCAGTTGGCGGAAGACGGCGTTGCGCTGGAGGAACTGGACCATGCGCGTGGTGACAGCCGTGCCGAGGAACGAACCGCGATAAAAGCGGCGGACGATGCGGGCCGCAAATTCCAACTCCAGAGAAAATGACGCGCGAACACGCGCGGGATACTTCTCCGGGCAGCCTTCGGCGAGCGAACGCCCAAGGATTTCTCCGGAACGCATGGCATAGAAGAGGCCTTCGCCGGTGAGTGGATCAACCCAGGCGGCGGCGTCGCCGCAGAGCGCCCAATTCTTGCCGATGACCGCCCGATCGGAGAGGGTGCGTTCCTGCGGAGATGGAAGAACGTGGGAATAGAACTTGGCGTTTTCCGTGGGTATCTGTTCCTTGGAGGCGAAGCGGCGCAGGTGGTCGCGCAATTCGGCGCTGGTGTGAGAGGCCATGCTGCCACAGATGCCGAGGGACAGGTGGTCGCGGCGCGGGAAGGACCAGATATAGCCTTCGAAGTCAGGAAGGAACTTGATGATGATTTCGTCGGATGTCTGCGGGACGAAATAGCCCTGAGTCATTTCGAGTTCGTCTTTAGCGAGGGCACGGGTGCCGGGGAGAAACTGGTTGCGGGCGCCGGCGGCGAGGACGATGAAATCGGCCTCCTGCGAGACCCCATTGACGGAGTAGCGCGGCCTATCGAAGGCGGTGTCCACCTGCTGGACACGGTGGGGATGAATGCGGCAGCCGGCCGCTCGGGCGCGCTCAAGCAGCAAGCCGTTCAGGACGGTACGCGAATAGATGACGATGGGATGCTCGAGATCGAGATGGGCGCGATGATCTTCGGCGCTGATGATCTGGACGTCGCGAATGAGTTTTTTGGGAAGGTCGTTGTCGAGCAGAAAGGGATAGCACTGCGTGGCTTTGTAAGTGAGACCGCCGCCGCAGGGTTTTTCCCAAGCGAGGTGCTCGTCGTAGATGTCGACGGAATGGCCGGCCAAAGCGAGCTGCTCGCCGCACATTGCGCCGGAAGGGCCGCCACCGACAATGACGTAATCAGCCATTCGTCTCCCTGCAAATCGACTTGCGAATCAACTGCGGCGCGGGAAGGAAGGTCCAAATCGAGAGGCGCTTCTCAAGTAACGGGAAAAAGCACCAAACAGAACCCAGCAAGCAGTATAGCACCGAAGATAGCCGCGGCCGTGGCAGAACCAGTGAGCTTGCGTACCAAATGGACACCCATGCCAGAAAGCAGGAAGAAGGATGCAAAGTAAGGCGCCAGCAGAACGAGAAGAATCTCTCCGCTCTTGAGGAAAAGGACGCCCACGGCAAGCGCAATCCATGTGATGACGATAAGGCCCAACCAATAGGGAAACCGGGAGCGCAGGGACGTGGCGGGACCGGAAAGAACCTCGAGGCCATAGAGAAAGAGGAAAGCCGCAACGGCAAAGAGAGGCAGGCGTGCCCAGCGCTGGAGCGTCAGCCATGCGGAGGTGGCGGTCAGTTCGAACCAGCCGGTGACCAGGAAGTGGAGAAGGAGAGCCGCAGCCGCAGCGCCAAGGGCGACGCCGAGAGGAACCGGGGAGAGCTTTCGCGCCGCGGTAAAGTGAACGAGGATGAGCGCGAAGCCGAGGAGAAGGAAAAAGCTGGCGAGATAGTCGCCTTCGAAGAGCCGAATCGATCTTAGAAGTTTGAAATAGGGCCAGACGTGGAGGAGCAGGAGAGAGAGAAGCGCCACGGCTAGAGCGCCGCGCCACCGAGGGACGGAAGGAACGGACGAGAAATCCCGGGCAGGCTTGGAGCCGACGAGTTCGCGAATGAGAGGGCCAGCGAGCACCAGAATGCCGGCGAGGCCGAGGAAGCAGGCAAGAAGCATGGCGCGATTCGGGAGGCGAGGTTCCCCGGTTAATCCAAGGATGTTTGCGGCCCAGGCTTGAGCGTCGCGCGCAGCCGTCGGTGAAAAGAGAATGCTGACGTGAGTCGCCCAGGGGACTTGCACGTATTGCATGGCGGCATCGTTGGGAGGAACCAGATCGGCGGCGTTCCGCTTCAAGCCAGGAAGTTCAAACTGGCCGACGATGATCCGTGTATTGGGCATAATTCTGGGGACATCATTGAAGAGAAGATTCTCATGGCTGACGCCGTGGTCCGGCTTCATGGGCGCGGGGGAGAAGGCGATGACGCCGGCTGGCCGGAATTTTTCTGCGATTCGGAGGGCGATGGACCCACCCAGGGAGTGGCCGGCAAGAATGGTCCGATCCGGGACAATCAAGCCGCGTGCCGCAAGCCCCCGAACGAGAGAGGCCGAGCAGGCTTCAGCCTGGGCGGGAGTGAAGGGGCCCGGGGAGTGTCCGTGGCCAGCCAGATCGGGGATATACACGCGGAGGCCCTGTTCAGCGAAAGCGCGGCCGAGGTACTCCATGATGATGCTGTTTGCGGAGAGGCCATGGAAGAGAACGACGGAGCCCAGTTCGGCGGCGGTGGGCAAATCTCTGCGTTCGAGGGCAACGACCTGCATGCGGCAAGAGGCGGAGTCGACGATGTAGCGTTTTTCGGAATAGCGGCGGGAGGAAAAGAAAACAATGGCGCCGCCGAGCAAGAGGCAGAGAACCCCGGCAAGAGCCCGGTAGCCCTGATTGGTCGTGGTCAACGAAAGTGCTCCCTCAAATGGCCCAAAGATGGGCGTGATAAACTGAAGATTCGAAATCGGCCGCGAGTCTGAACACTTCACCCGAGATGGAGAGACCTTGCATCCGCGTGTCCTGACAGTGGAAGAAATGATTGTGCGGTTTGAGCGGGAGAAACGCAACGGGAAGAAGGTCGTGTTCACGAACGGATGCTTTGACCTGTTGCACCCGGGGCACATACGCAGCCTGGAAACAGCGCGCGGGCTGGGGGATGCGCTGATCGTAGGAATCAACAGCGACGAAAGTGTGCGGACATTGAAGGGCGAAGGGCGCCCGGTGATTCCCGAGCAGGAACGCGCGGAGATATTGGCGAGCCTGGAATGCGTGGACGCGGTCGTAATTTTTGGCGAGCTGACGCCGCAGCGGGTCGTAGCGCAGCTGGTGCCGGACGTGTTGGTGAAAGGCGGCGACTGGCCGGGCAATCAGATCGTGGGAAGAGAGGAAGTGGAGGCAGCGGGCGGGAGAGTAGTGCTGGTGGACGTGGTGCCTGGGTATTCGACGACGGAGATTTTGCAGAAAATCAGAGAATCGAAAACAGAAAATAAGGAATAGAAACTCGGATTCCATTACGGCTCCGGAGAGATAGCGGCAAGATGCGATGGTTGAGATTCCTGCGTCGCCTGAGGCGCTCCTCAGGATGACAAGTGCGAGCGGTTGAAGGAATTGATCAGGGTACAAGGAAGGAATGGCTGACGAAGGCGGGCCGAGAGCACGGGCTGAAGCCTATGCTATGCGATTTATGGTGAAGAAAGACGGCGGCAGGCGGGATCGAAGCAAGAAATGATACTGCCGGCGGTGCGGGAAAGAATGGAAGCGCTCCTGCGACACCCCTCCGTGGAGGGCGTGCTGGGAGAAGTGCGTGCGGGTGCCAACCTGGTTGGGCTTTCCGGTCTTCAAGACGTCGCCAAAGCACTGGTGGCGTCCTACGTCGTTCACGAAATGCGCCGTCCAGCGTATTTTGTAACGAATTCGAACAAGCGGGCAGAAGAGTTGGCAGAGAGTCTGCGATTCGCATCGCAGATATTTCCGGGCAGCACGGGGGGCGTGGGAGTGCTGCCGGCGTTTGACAGCCTGCCTTGGGATCCTCAATCGCCACATGCAGACATTTTGGAGCGGAGGGCGGCGACGCTGTACCGGCTCGCAAATGGCGAAGTGTCTCTGGTCATCGCCCCGGTGGCGGCGGCGATCTGGCGATACCAGGATCCTTACATTTATCTGACTCTGGCGCGCGTGTTGGCAAAAGACACAGAAGCGAACCACCAAGAACTCATCACCCACCTCGCGAGCATCGGTTATGCGCGGACGGAAATGGTGGAACTCCCCGGGCAGTTTGCCGTGCGCGGAGGAATCCTGGACGTTTTTTCACCGGAAGCGGCGCGGCCGGTGCGCATCGAGTTACTGGGCGACACCGTGGAATCCGTGCGAGAGTTCGACCCCCGCACGCAGAGGTCGATCGCGCCGGTGGTGCGGACGACGATCTTGCCGCTGGCGGAGTGGAGCGTGCCGGCGCCAGGGAGCCGGGAAGCGGAGGAGTGGGAGCCGGGAAGCTGGCTGGGAGTGATCAAGGAACCCGGCGAGAGCGCGCTCTTCGAACTGGCGGAGAGTTCACTGAAACCGATCGTCCTTGTCGATGAGCCCGAGACATTGCGGGAGACGCGAAGGAAACTGCTGGAGGATGCCAACGAGAATTACGAACGGAACGCGAGAGCGAACTCCCCGCTGGTGACAGAGCTGTTCTGGACCGAAGAGTTGTGGGAGAAGGCGCTCAGCAAAACGACGCGGATAGAGTTGGAGCAGTTGAACCTGGGAGATCGGGGAGGGAAGCGGTTCGAGGTGAATTCGCGGCCGAGCGCGCGGTATCACGGGGACATCGTGGCTTGCCTGGGAGACATCAAGTCGCAGATCGCGGGGGGCGGGGCTGTGTTTTTGACGGCGGCGAGCACGGGGGAGCTGGAGAGGTACGCGGACATCTGCCGAGAGTACGAAGCCCCGTATGTGCTGGGGGAAACGGAAGAGGCGGCGGCGGGGTTCACGGCCGAAAGCGCGTCGGAAACGGCGCGACTGCTGCTGATGCGCGCACCGTTTGCGGGAGGCGTGGCGTTTCCGGAAGCGAATCTCACGATTTACGGGAACGGGGACCTGTTCGACGTGACGCCTGCGGTCGAACGGCCCAGCCGGAAGATTCGGACATCGGGGTTCTTCTCGGACTTTGCGGAACTGAAGCCGGGAGATTTTGTGGTGCACGTGGACCACGGGATCGGGCAGTTCGAAGGGCTTCGGCAGATCGAATCCGATGGGCGGCGGGCGGAGTTCATGTTGCTGCTGTATGCGGAGGATGCGCGGCTGTATGTGCCGCTCGAGCGGATGGACCTGGTACAGAGTTACCGGGTTGTGGAGGGGACGCCACCGACGTTGGATCGCCTGGGCGGAACGGCATGGAGCGCGCGAAAGACGCGCGTACGGAAGTCGCTGGAGGACATGGCCGACCAGTTACTGGCGTTGTACGCGGAACGGAAGACGGCCAAAGGATTCGCGTTCTCGGCGGATGGCAACTGGCAGCGAGAATTCGAGGATGCGTTTGAGTTTGAGGAGACGCCGGACCAGTTGTCGGCGATCACGGACGTGAAGCGGGACTTGGAGAAAGCGTCGCCGATGGACCGCCTGCTCTGCGGCGACGTGGGCTACGGAAAGACAGAAGTGGCGATGAGGGCGGCGTTCAAGGCGGTAACGGACACCAAGCAGGTGGCTGTGCTCACGCCAACGACGGTGCTGGCGTTTCAGCATTTCGAGACCTTCAAAAAGCGGTTTGCGGCCTTTCCGACAAAAATTGAGATGCTGAGCCGCTTCCGCAGCGCCGCGGAGCAGAAAGCAGTGCTGGCGGACCTGGAAGCCGGGAAAATCGATGTCGTCATCGGAACGCACCGGTTGCTGTCGAAGGACGTGAAGTTCCAGGACCTGGGCCTGCTGATTGTGGATGAAGAGCAACGGTTTGGCGTGGCGCATAAAGAGCGCTTGAAAGAGATGCGCAAGAACGTGCACGCGCTGGCGCTTTCGGCGACACCGATTCCGCGGACACTGCATATGTCGCTCGTCGGACTGCGAGACATGTCGGTAATCGAGACGCCGCCGCGCGACCGGCTGGCGATTCAGACGGTTGTGACCGCGTTCAACGAGGAGATGGTGCGCAAGGCGATTGAGAACGAACTGGCGCGAGAGGGGCAGGTCTATTTCATTCACAACCGCGTGGAGTCAATTTATTCGCTGGCGAACCTGGTGTCGGAACTCGTGCCGAAAGCGCGGGTCGTGGTCGGCCACGGGCAAATGGGGGAAAAGGAACTGGAGCAGGTGATGCTGAAGTTCATCCGCGATGAGGCGGACGTGCTGGTGGCGACAACGATTGTCGAAAACGGCCTGGACATACCGCGAGCGAACACCATCCTGATCAACCGAGCCGACCGGCTGGGACTGGCGGAACTGTACCAGCTGCGCGGGAGGGTGGGGCGCTCGCATCAGCGGGCGTACGCCTATCTGCTGGTGCCGCCGGAACGGGTGCTGACAGAAGTCGCACGAAAACGGCTGGCGGCGATGAAAGAGTTCTCTGAGTTGGGCGCGGGCTTCCGGATTGCGGCGCTGGACCTGGAGTTGCGGGGCGCGGGGAACATGTTGGGGCGGCAGCAGCATGGGCATATTGAGTCGATCGGCTTCGACTTGTACGTGCAGATGCTGGAGCGGGCCGTGGCCAAGCTGAAAGGCGAGGAGAGTGCGCCGGACCTGCGGACGACGATCAGCCTGGGCCTGGATGTGAGGATACCGACGGAGTTCATTCCCAGCGAGAATCTGCGCCTGCGGACATACAAGCGAATCTCTTCGATTGCGACGGAGGAAGAGAAGCTGGACGTGCACAAGGAATTGGAGGACCGGTTTGGCACGCTGCCCAAATCCGTGGAAAACCTTTTGGACTTCGCGATGATCAAATCGATCAGCGAGCGGCTGCGGATCGCGGCGGTCGAGCGGCAAGGGAACAAGGTGGCATTGCGGTTTCACCCCGAGACGACATTGGAACCGGCGGCGGTGGTGAAGGTGGTGCGCTCGCGGAAGGGAATCAAGCTGGACCCGAGCGGCGTGTTGTGGATGGAGTTGACCAAGGGTGAGCCGCTGGTGGCGGCGTTGAAGCAGGTGTTGAGCGGGCTGCGGGGGGAAGGCTGACAGGCTCGCAGTGAGAAGAGCGGGTGGCTGACAGAGCGGTAAATCCAAGCTAGACTTGGGAAATGGGGAAAATCATGAAGAAATTGCTATTGCTTGCGGCGCTTCTGGCGATGCCACTGATGGCGCAGCAGCCGGCGCAGAACCCGCCCGCGCAACCGCCAGCGGAGAACCCTCCCGCGCCAAAGCTGGAACAGCCGAAAATGGAGGAGCCGGCGGCAGCGCCGGAGGAAGAGAAGAAGGCTGAGACGCCAACCGCCAAGACGCCGGTGACGAAAGCTCCGGTGGCAAAGGGCGCACCCGCGGCCAAAGCGCCGACCCACACGGGGGAAGGCAAGGTGGTTGAAGAGATTATCGCGCGGGTGAACAACGAAATTATCACGAGTTCGGAGCTGGATAAGGCGCGCTCGGCAGCCGCCGATGAGGCGCAACAGGACTGCTCGGGGCGGTGCACGCAGGAACAGCTGCAGGTGGCGGTGGAAGACCGGCAGAAGTTCGCGCTGCGCGATTTGATCGACCAGTCGCTGTTGGCGCAACGCGGCAAGGACATGGGAATCAGCGTGGAGCCGGAGGTTGTAAAGCAGTTGGACCAGATTCGCCAGCAGAACAAGCTGAAGGACATGGACGACCTGGAGAAGGCGGTCACTTCGCAGGGAATGAACTGGGAAGACTTCAAGAACAACATCCGCAACCGGTTGTTGACGCAGGAAGTGATCCGGCGCGAAGTGGGTGGGCATATTACGATCGGCCGGGAGGACGCGAGGAAGTACTACGACGAGCACAAGTCGGAATTCGTGAGGCCAGAGCAGGTGGCGTTGCGGGCGATCGAAATCAAGACAGAAGGGAAGAAGGAGAGCGAGATTCCGGAATTGAAGGCCAAGGCGCAGAAGCTGCACGGCCGGGTACAGGATGGCGAAGATTTCGGGGAATTGGCGAAGCGCTTTTCGGATGGCACCACGGCGTCCCAGGGTGGATTTCTGGGTGTCTACAAGCAGACCGAGTTGACCAAGGAATTGTGGGATGCGGTCGACAAGCTGAAGAAGAACCAGATGACCGATGTGATCGAGACCAAGCAGGGATTCCTGATCCTGCAAGTGCTGGAGCACTACGCCGAGGGCGAGCAGCCGTTCGACAAGGTTGAGAACGAGATCATGGACCGGCTGTATAGCGAAAAGATGGAGCCGGCATTGCGCGAATACCTCAAGACGCTGCGCGAGCAGAGCTATGTGGTGATCAAACCCGGCTTCCAGGACATGGCCGGGGGAGGGAACTCCGAGATTCAGGAAGTGAGCGCGACGCCTGAGCAGCAGAAGGAAAAGAAGGCGCACAAGAAGTACCTGCTGTTCGGGAAAACGACCGAACCGAAATCATGAAGACTCTTTTCATCAAGGACCTCGCGGCAGACCAATCAATCACTGGTTTTTTCCTCGTTCACGAAAAAGAAATCCGGAATACCAACACAGGCAAGCCGTATCTGCGCATGGAACTGGGAGACCGCAGCGGGAAGGTAGAAGCGCGGATGTGGGACCAGTTTGAAGGGTGCGCTAAGGAGGTTGGCCGCGACGACTTTGTGAAAGTGCAGGCGCGCGTTGAACTTTATCGCGGCAAGCCGCAGCTGTCACTGCTGCAATTCCGGCGGGCGAAACCCGAGGAAATCGAATTGGGGGATTTTCTTCCGCACACATCCCAGGATGTCGCGGCAATGTACAAACAGCTGTTTGCCCATGCCGCGGGGATGAAAAATCCCTGGCTCAAGCAACTGGTGACGAAGATCCTGAGCAGCCCTGAGATTGAAGCCCGGTACAAACGGGCGCCCGCGGCCAAGACGATGCATCATGCATATCTGGGTGGGCTGTTGGAGCACGTGGTGGGGTTGTGCGGGCTGGCGAAGGTGATGGCCGGGCATTACCCGGAACTGGATGTGGATCTGCTGCTGACGGCGGCGATGCTGCACGACGTGGGGAAACTGCAGGAACTGTGCTACGAGCGGTCGATTGGCTACACGGTGGAAGGGCAACTGCTTGGGCACATCGTGATGGAATTGGAAACCGTGGCCAAAGCCATGGACGGAATCGAGGGTTTTCCGGAGAAACTGAAGACGGTGGTGAATCACATTCTGATCAGCCACCACGGCGAGTACGAATTTGGTTCACCAAAGCTGCCGATGATCCGCGAAGCGCTGGCGTTCCACTATATGGACGACCTGGATTCGAAGATGGCGGCTGTGCGTGCTTCGATGGAGATGGAATCCGGGGAAGAAGAGTGGTCGGCGTACAGCGCGGCGCTGGGACGGAAGTTTCTGAGACTGGAACGGTATCTGAACGAGTCCAAGAGTGATGAGAAGCCGGCGCAGGGAAGTCTGGAACTGCGGAGCGAAGCCAAGCCGGCAAGTTGAAGGACAGCGCGATCAACTGCGAGAACGAACAATTTAACGAGCGGGCGCGGGAACTCCTGGGGAGGGGCGCGCGACCGGTTGGAAGCGTCGAACACACGCTGATCCCGGCGGAATACCGGGTGAGGGATCTGTGTATCCGGCCGGGGACGGTGTTGGCGCCGATGGCGGGTGTCACGGACACGCTATTCAGGCGGGTGATCCGCGGGCTAGGCGGGTGCGGCCTACTGATGACGGAGTTCACGAGCTCCGAGGGAATCACGCGGAGCGCGAAGAAGGCCGAGAAGTATCTCCATTTCGAAGAGGACGAGCATCCGATTGCAGCGCAGTTGTTTGGCGCGAATCCGCAGGTGATGGCGGAAGCGGCACGGATGGTGGAAGACCTCGGCTACGACGCGGTGGACATCAACCTGGGCTGCCCGGCAAAGAAGGTGGTGAAGTGCGGCGGGTCGGGCTTGCTGCGGGAATTACCGCTGCTGGAGGAGATTTTTCGCAGTGTGCGGACGGCCGTGAAGATTCCATTGACGATCAAGCTTCGTGCCGGATGGGACGAAAATTCGATCGTGGCGAAAGAAGTGGTGAAGATGGCGGAGGACATCGGGGTGGAAGCAGCGGCGATCCACCCGCGCACGCGGGCGCAGGGATATGCGGGGAAGGCGGATTGGACCATCATCGCCGAGGTGAAGCAGGCAGTGAAAATTCCCGTCATCGGGAATGGAGACATTCAGTGCCCGGAGGACGCGGCGCGCATGGTGAAAGACACGGGCTGCGACGCGGTGATGATCGGGCGAGCGGCTGCGACCAATCCCTGGATCTTCGCGCAGATGCAAGAATTCCGGGAGACTGGTCAGTACAAGGTGCCCAGCGAGGCCGATCGGCGCGCGTTACTTTCTGGATACTACATGCAAATTCTTAACTCCAAAGCTCCGGATAGCATGGGAAAAATGAAGCAGTTCGCCTGCTGGTTTACGCATGGAGTGGGGAATGGGGGCGAACTGCGCAGGATCGTGCATTCGGCGCGCACGCCAGGGGAAGTGGTGGAACAGGTGGAGCGCTTCTTCGAGCGGAAGGCGGCCGGTTTGGGGAGTCCAGCCCATGAACGAGATCGCAGAGAAGATTGCACAGAGGTCGGAACGTAGAATATCGGTACGCCTGCCGTTGCGCGTGCGGGGGAAAGACGCCCGGGGATTCGCCTTCGAAGAAGATACCGCCAGCGAAAACTTGTGCCGCGGGGGAGCGGCGTTCCGGACGCGCTTTGACGTGGCCATCGGTTCCAACCTGGAAATCCGGATTCCGCAGCATGGACCGCCGTCGCGACGCAACGAACACGACTTCGAGACGAAAGGACGCGTCGTGCATGTCGGGGAAGTGCTGACCGACGGCGAACGGGTCGTGGGCGTGCAGTTTGTGGGGCCGCGGTTCCAGCGAGTGTTCCGTTCGGAATCGGTGCGCGACTTCTGAAGGTTGTTACTCGGGCGACGGAGAGTCTTCGTCGAGGAGCTGGCGGTAGGCGTCGCGCTTGGTGATGCCGCGTTCTTTCGCGGCGAGTTTCAGGGCATCCTTGCGGTCCAGTTTGGCCTGCCGCATCAATTCATCGACACGCTCGGCAAGCGATTGTGCGGTCTCTGCCTGGAGGCCGGGCGAGCCCTTTTCCGCGGGACCAACGACAAGGGTAATTTCCCCTTTGGCCGGGTGAGCTTCGAGGGACTGAAAGAGTTCCGTGAGCTTGCCGCGGCGAAACTCTTCGTGAATCTTGGTGACTTCACGGGCAAGACACGCCTGGCGGTCGCCGAGAATGGCGGCGGCGTCGGCGATCGTTTCGGCAATACGGTGCGGCGCTTCGTAGAAGATCAGGGTGCGATCCTCGATGCGGAGCCGTTCGAGGGCGCGCTGACGTTCGCCGCTGCGGGCGGGCAGAAAGCCGAGAAAGAGGAATTCTTCGTTCGGCAGGCCGGAAGCGGAAAGAGCGGCGAGCAGCGCTGCCGGTCCGGGAATGGGGATCACGGGAATGCGGTGACGAATGGCGAGAGTGACGAGGCGATGACCGGGATCGGAGACCAGCGGCATGCCCGCGTCGCTGACGAGTGCGATAGCCGAGCCTTGCTCCATAGCGAGCACAAGTTCGGAAGCGCGGGTGAGTTCGTTGTGTTCGTGGTAGCTGACGAGAGGCTTGTGAATCTCGAAATGGTTGAGGAGTTTCAGGGTGTGGCGGGTGTCTTCGCAGGCGATCTGGTCGACTTCTTTGAGGATGCGCAAAGCGCGAAGAGTGATATCTTCCAGGTTTCCGATAGGGGTGGCGACGAGGTAGAGGCGGCCGCGCGGAATTTCCGGCTGGGAATCGGGTTTGTCGAACGATGGCATGGCAACTGGAGTGAGTCTAGCACGGCGCGAGGAAGGCTTTAGCACGCGTGGTACAATTGAGTTTTGGCAAGTGCCCAGGAGGATGGACTGTGCCGCTGTACGAGTATGAATGCACGAAGTGCCACAAACGCACGGAGAAGATTGAGACCGTGGCGGGGCCACACCTGAAGAAGTGCCCGCACTGCGGCGGTAAAGTCGAGCGGCTGCTGGCGCCGCCGGCGATCCAATTCAAGGGCGCGGGTTGGTATGTGACGGACTACGCCGGGAAGAAGAGCAGCGGCAGTGACGGAAGCGGGGCGGAGAAGAGGGCGTCGACAGAGGGTGGCACGAAGGAATCGACGCCGAAAGAAACCGCAAAAGAGACGAAAGAGAAAAAGACCGGCAAGAAATAATCCCAGCCGTCAGATCGAAGGGCCCGTTTCTCTTCAGAATTTAAGCGATTTAAGGTATTCGCGGAACTGTTCGCCGAAGTCCTTGTTCTGCATGCCGAGTTCGACGGTAGCCTTCAGGAAGCCGAGTTTGTCTCCGGCATCGTACGAAATTCCTTCATAAATCAAAGCCCAGAGGCCTTGCTCCTTGGCAAGGATGCGCATGGCGTCGGTGAGTTGGATTTCGCCGCCGGCACCGGGCTTGGTGCGTTCAAGGCAATCAAAGATAGACGGCGGTAAGACGTAGCGACCAGTGATAGCCAGATTGGAGGGAGCCTGTTCCGGCTTGGGCTTCTCAATGAGATCACGGATACGGAGCAACCGCTCTCCGAATGGAGCGATGGGGGCGGGTTCACCAGCGACGATGCCGTACAGATGGGTCTTATCGCGCGGCACTTCTTCGACGGCAATCGCGCCGGTCCCTGTGGCGTTATAAACATCGATGAGCTGCTTGGTCGCCGGATTTTGTCCAGGAATCAAAACGTCGCCGAGGAGAACGGCAAAGGGTTCGTCGCCGACGAGGTCTTTCGCGACGAGAACGGCATGGCCGAGGCCGAGCGGTTCTTTCTGGCGCGTGTAACTGACCTGGACCATGTCGCTGATACTGCGCACCATGTCGATCTGGTCCTTCTTGCCTTTCTCTTCCAGGTGACGTTCGAGAACAGGCGCGTGATCGAAATGATCTTCGATGGAATTCTTGCCCTTGCCGGTGACGATGATGATGTGCTCGATGCCGGAAGCGACGCATTCTTCGGCGACATACTGAATCTGGGGCTTATCGACCACCACGAGCATCTCTTTGGGTTGCGCCTTGGTAGCCGGCAGGAAGCGCGTGCCGAGACCTGCGGCGGGAAGGACGGCTTTGCGAACTCTGCGGGTGGGCGGGTGATGAGCGGAAGACTGACCGGAATTGGAAGCCATAGACGAGTTTGTGCGAGCCACTTTCGAGGAAAATTGAACGACACAAGCACAGTAGCCGCCGCGCTGGAAGTTTGTCAATCAAGGGAAATCGAGGTTGTTTGCGGAGATAACAGTGCGTCAGCGAGGACTGTAGACGGGAACAAGGAAGTACGCCTCGTAGTCGGCGCCGCTGGCCTTGCCGCGGGCTTCGATTTCCCAGTACGTGGGTGGCGTGTCGGTGAGACAGGTGGGTGACTGGTCGTGGGGGAGGCGGAAGGAGAAAGGCAGAGATGACGTGGCGGCTCCAGCGAACTGTCCTTGGGAAAAGGAGAGCGTGTCCTTATAGAGTTCAAAGCAGACGACTTTAGTGGATCGATTGTTGCCGGAACCGGTGGTTACATATTTTTCCTGCACGCACCGCAAAGTAAGAGCGAGTTCAGTCAAAGCGTCGAAGTGACGTGGAGCCTCCAGGCGGGCGCTGAGCGTGCCGCCGAGGAAATAGGGAAAAGAGTCAAAAGCCAAGGTGCTATTGCCGTGGCGAAGAAAGTCGAGAAGCGTCCGGGCCCACCGTGCCCAGAAGATGAGGCCGAGCAGCGCGAAGAGGGAAGCGAAGACGAGAAACACGCGACCGGCGCCTCGCTGGTTCAGTCCTACCCAGAAGAAAGGAACCAGGAACGCGTTCCAGCCGATGGCCGCCAACAGGCGGCGGACCATCTCGTTGAACGCGGAGTAGGAGGACCCCAGGCGATTCCAGTGGTTATCAGAAAGCCAGGGCTCGCCCGGGTGGGCGGTGGACTCACGGTTATGCTCGACCGTTCGGATGACGCCGCGAAGGCCATGAGCGATGAGAAACGCACCGGCCAGAAGAAAAAACGAGCCCACGAGCGCGATCAGCCAGTCCGGAGCGTTTTTGTGAGACGGAATGGTGTTGAGCGCGGCGCACTCGATTGCAACCCCGGCCAGAAAGAAGGGAAGGCCGAATGTGACGGACTTCCATCCGTCAATCGCAATGCTGCTTTGCGTAGGGTGATTGGCGAGGGCCGGAGGCAAGCCGGGTCCGCCGCCGAGCATGCGTTGGCGAAGGAGGTCGGCGTTGGAAGTCGTCGAAAGATTCATGCGTGGTTGCCAAGTAAGAACAACTGTGCCGAGGAATCAGCGAGTTGAGCAATAGGACTCGATTCAAACAGTAAATGCGCTGCGCGAAAGGGGTCCCAGAGGCGAGCGAGAGACGGGTAAAGCGGCGATAATTTCGCGCGTTTAGAGGATTTTGATTTGCATCTACATTTGTAAAATGAGAAACACGCCACACGGGGCGAGGGAACAAACTCGCCGAACAAAGGGTCCCCAAAACTAAAGCAGGTAACCAGTGGCTGCGTAGGTGTGCACACGGGTGCATGTGAACACGTAAGGTGGCCTCCACGGGAGGGGTGTGGGATGAGGATCAAACGTGTTGCGCTTGCAGTGTTTCTATTGGCAGTGGCAGTTCTTCCAGTTGCAGTGCGCGTGGCGGCACAAACGGCAGGGACGGGAGTCGTGGTGGGAACGGTCACCGACCCTTCCGGGGCAGCGATCTCGGGTGCTGTGGTGACGCTGACGGACAATGCAACGAACTCTGTGCGAACGACCACGACGAACGATACGGGACGCTACAACTTCCCGAACGTTGTGCCTGGGAAATATAACGTGACCATCACGAAGTCAGGCTTCCGACAGGCAAAAATCGCCGATCAACCCGTAGTGGTAGGGGAGTCGCGCACGCTGGACGCGCGACTGGAGATTGGTTCAGAGACGCAGGTCGTAGAGGTTCTGGCAAGCAACGCCGAATTGCAGACGATGAACGCAACGATCGGGAACACGATCACGGGAGTGGCACTGGAGTCGCTGCCGGGGTTGGGACGCGACGTGAGCACATTCGTGACGCTGCAACCCGGCGTGGCGCCCGACGGAAGCGTTGCGGGAGCGAACCAGGACCAGAATTCGTATCAACTCGATGGCGGGAATAATTCGAGCGACATGGACGGAACGCAGAACACATACACGCCCGGCTTTGCCGGAGACCCGAGCGGCGGACTGGTGAACAGCTTTGTGACGGGAACGGGTGTGAGCGGAGCCCCCGGCGGGGGAGGACCGTCGGGAGTGATGCCCACTCCCGTGGACAGCATCGAAGAATTCAAGGTGGGGACAACGAACCAGACCGCTGACTTCAACGCGTCGGCGGGCGCGCAAGTGGCAATGGTGACGAAGCGCGGCACGAACGCCTGGCACGGCACAGCGTACGAGTATTATCTGGACAACAACTGGAACGCGAACACGTTCGATAACAATGCGACAGGAACACCGAAACCGAGCTTTCATTACAACCGGTTCGGCGGGGCGGTGGGCGGGCCGATCATTCCAAAGGAGATTCTGGGAGGAAAGTGGTATTTCTTCGCGAATTACGAGGGCTTCCGGTTCCCGAATTCGGAGACGGTGGTGAGGGCGGTTCCATCCGAAGGAATGAAACTGGGGTTGCTGCAATTCGATGGCACGGTCTACAACCTGAATCCGGGTCCGGTGACGTACCCGACGACGGCGCCGGCAATCGGGGCGCTTGTGCCGGGGACGACGTATGCCGGCAGCGGGACAACGCTCGATCCGCGCGGGCTGGGGATCAGCCCAACCATGCAGGCGATGTGGGCGTACATGCCGGAATCCAATTCGACGTCTTGCGCCAGCTTGAGCCGATGCGACGGGCTCAATGTGTTGGGCTTCCGGCACAACATGGCCGTACCGTGGAACGATAATTTCGGCGTGGCGCGACTGGATCACGACTTCGGGCAGAAATGGCATTTCAACGCGACCTACCGCTACTACCACATGGAACGCGCGACGGATAACCAGATCGATATCGGCGGCTTTTTCCCGGGAAATACAAAGGGAGTTCCCGCGCCGGTGTCGAGCCGGCCGCAGGTGCCGTGGTACGTGACGGCGGGACTGACCACAAACATCACGTCGAATGTGACGAATGACTTTCACTACAGCTACCTGCGCAACTATTGGGCGCGCGCATCGGAAGCACAACCACCCCAGGTGGAAGGACTGGGAGGAGCCATCGAGCCGTTCGGGGAGACCAGCGTCAACGTGCTCGCGCCGTACAACTTGAATACGCAGAGCGTGCGAACCCGCTTCTGGGACGGGCAGGACCACATGATTCGCGACGATGTTTCGTGGATCAAAGGCACCCACTTTTTCCAGTTCGGCGGAACGTATCAGCACAACTACGACTACCATCAGCGGACGGACAATGGCGGGGGCATCAACTACAACGCGGTGTACCTGACGGGATCGGGCGTGGGCGACAACGGCGTGAACATGAATGGCTACGTTCCCGGGGCGATTGCCGATGCGGGGCTCACGTCGCAGTGGAACAAAGACTACGCGATCGTGCTGGGCATGCCGGGCGTCACGCAGATTGCCTACACGCGAACAGGGAACGACCTGAAATTGAACCCCCCGAACACGCCGGCGTTCGATCAAAGCACGATTCCGTTCTACAACTTGTACTTCAGCGACACCTGGAGGATGAAACCGACGTTCACGCTGACCTACGGCTTGGGCTGGACGCTGGAGATGCCGCCGGTTGAGAAAAACGGCAAACAGATCACGCTGGTCGACGAGAACGCCAAGCCCATCAGCACGGAGGACTATCTGAAGGCGCGAAAAGAGGCGGCGCTGCAGGGGCAAGTCTACAATCCGATCGTCGGGTTCGCCCTCAATGGCAATGTCGCTGGCCACCCGAAATATCCGTATAACCCGTATTACAAGTCATTCAGCCCGCGCATCGCGGCGGCGTGGAACCCGAACTTCGACGATGGTTTGCTCGGGGCCGTGTTCGGAAGAAACAAGACCGTGGTGCGGGGAGGCTACGGAATTCTTTACGGCCGGTTGAACGGCGTGAACCTGGTGTTGGTGCCGCTCCTGGGAACGGGCTTGATCCAGGCGGTTCAATGCATCAGCCCGGTGATGAACGATCCGAATTGCGTCAATTCAGGTGGATCGACACCTTTGAACGCGTTTCGCATTGGCCCAACAGGCGCCGGATTCGATGGCCAGGTGGCGCCAATGCCGGCGGGAAGCCCGACACTGCCCCAGCCGGATTTCCCCGGGGTGAATGACATCGCCGCCGGCGCCGGCGAAGGGCTGGACCCGAATTTCCGGCCGAGCATGAATCAACAATATAACTTCACGGTGCAGCGGCAGATCAGCAGCAAGCTGATGATCGAATTCGGATACATCGGCCGGCACCTTACGCACGAATACCAGCCCATCAACATCAACGCCGTGCCGTACATGCTCACCAAAGGCGGGCAGAGCTTCGCCAAAGCTTACGGGCAAATGGTGTGGCAATACTGCGGAGGCGGCTCGGGATTGGCTGGCGGCGGCTGCGCCGGCAACCTGGCCGCGGTCACGCCGCAGCCGTTCTTCGAGGCGGCCATGAATCCGGCGTACTGCGCCGGGTTCGCGAGTTGCACCGCGGCCGTCGCCGCAAGAGAAGGAAATGACGGCACAAACAACATAGCCCAGGCGAACGTCTGGAGCCTGTACAGCGATCTGGACAACGGCGGATTCAACTTTCCGCGCTCGATGATGAACACGCCCATCCCGGGTTCGGCATTCGGTTCAGCGGGCCAGCTCAGTTCCGGTGTCGGCATGAACGCCAGCGTGGGCTACGGAAACTATAACGCCGGATTCGTGTCGGTGAAGATGTCGAACTGGAAGGGCCTGACGATGCAGTCAAACTTCACATACGGAAAGGCGCTGGGGACTGGTTCGGAAGTGCAAGCGACAAGCCAGTTCACCGTGCCCGATCCTTATGACCTGCACTCTGCCTACGGATTGCAGCCGTTTGACCGCAAGTTTTTGTTCAATCTGTGGGCGGTGTACGAACTGCCGATCTATAAAGGGCAACAAGGTGTGCTTGGACGGATCGCTGGTGGCTGGTCGTTCGCGCCGATCTTCGTGACGGGCAGCGGGCTGCCGTTGGCGGTCGCGCCAACCGATGCGTTCGCGAATGAGATCTACGGCGGCGGGCAAGCATGGGGCGAGGGAGAAGGACTCAACTTCGCCGCGTTGCAGAATGCCGTGAACATGTGCGGCCGGTCGTTCGGATCGTCGCGGCACAACCATCCGGTGGGTGGTGGCGCTGTCTATGGATCGAATTGGTTTGGCCCGAGCATGTTCCAGGACCCCGAGGCTGTGTACAACTGCTTCCGGAACCCGATTCTCGGAATAGACAGCGGGGCGGGAGGGGGAGCGGGCGTATTGCGGGGCATGCCCTTCTGGAATGTGGACTTCAGCGTGAAAAAGAATATCCGGGTGACGGAGCGGGTCAGCACGGAGTTCACCGCGATCTTCTCTAACCTGTTCAACCACAACCAACTGTCGGATCCTTACCTGGTCTTGGGAGACGTAGGAGACTGGGGAGCTCTGGGCGGATTGAGCGGCATCCAGTTCACAGGCGTAGCCCAAGCGAACACGCCGCGGGCCATGGAGTTTGGCCTGCGGGTACGCTTCTAAAGAGCAGCGGAGCGAAGGGAGAAGATCGACCCGGCCTTCTCCCTTTTCGCGTCTGCACGCTGGGAAAAACTGTTCCGGAACGCGCGTGATAGGATGGTTGAATCGGGCGATGGGAGCAGAGATCAAGTGAAGGAAGCACGAATTCTGGGCATTGAGTCGTCGTGTGATGAGACGGCGGCGGCGGTCGTGGCGAATGGCCAGCGGATCTTGTCGAGTGTGGTCGCTTCGCAAATTGACATTCATCGCAAGTATGGAGGAGTCGTTCCCGAATTGGCGTCGCGCGAGCACCTGAGGCAAGTGGTCCCGGTGGTGCGCGAGGCGTTGGAGCAAGCGCATCTGCGATTCGAAGAATTGGACGCAATTGGGGTGACCCAGGGGCCGGGACTGGTGGGTTCGCTGCTCGTGGGAATTACGTATGGGAAGACGATTGCCGCAGCGCTAGGGAAGCCGCTGATCGCTGTAAACCATCTGGAAGGGCACATTCACGCGGCGTTTCTGGAAGCACGCCAGCACGGCGAGAGTCCGCAACTGCCTGCCGTGTGTCTGATCGTCTCGGGCGGACATACGGTCTTGTACGAAGTAAAGGCAGCAGAAACGCAAGACGGTTCGTTTGCCTATCGTCGCCTGGGGCAGACCCGGGATGACGCCGCGGGCGAGGCGTATGACAAGGTAGCCAAGCTGCTGGGATTGGGGTATCCCGGGGGACCCATTCTGGACCGCTTGGCGTCCGAGGCAGGCAGTTTAGCGGCGCCGGTGAGATTCGGGCCGACGAAAACGCGGGGGAATCCACTGGATTTCAGTTTCAGCGGGCTCAAGACGGCGGTGCTGTATCACCTGCGGGAGCATGCCGAGTACAACGAAGAGATTCGCCGGAGGCAAGACTTGCTGGAGGGTGGGCACCGGAAGTTTGAAGAACTCTTGCCGCTGTGCAGTGCGAAGACGCTTGGGCTTGTGAAGGAGTTTCAGAACGCGGTCGTGCGCGATCTGGTTGAACGGACGATGGCAGCAGCCGGGGAGTGTGGCGTCGAGACCGTTCTGGTCTCCGGCGGCGTTGCGGCGAACAGCCAATTGCGAAAGACTTTCGAGGAACGGGCCAGCAGGACTGGGGTGAGAGTGTTCTCTCCAAGCCGGTCGCTCTCGACCGACAACGCGGCAATGGTCGCTGCCGCGGCCTATCCGCGATACGTGAATGGCCAGTTTGCCGATGTAAGGCTGAATGCGAAGGCGAGCATGCCGCTGGCGTAGCGCGACACGTCGAGATAGCAATCTGACGAGAGCTCCAAAAAAGAACGGGCGATCCGCAGACCGCCCGCCGGTCAAATTCCAATTTGGAACAGGCTATTCGAACTTCTCCTGGAGAGAAGGGAACTGCAGTTTCGCTTTTGCCAGGGATCTCACGACCAGGTCTTCCGCGGTTTCCGCGGTCATGTTGCGAGCGGTTGCCATTTCGCTGACGAGGAGGTACTTGGCGCGCTCCAGCATCTTCTTTTCGCGGAAAGAGAGGGGCTTACTACGGCTGAGGGAAACGAGACTCTTGAGGACAACGGCGACTTCGAGAAGAGAGCCTGTGCGCATGCGCTCGGAGTTCTCCTTGAATCGATGTTTCCAGTCGTGGTGAGAGTTGAGCTTACCTTTCTCGAGGAAGCCCAATACTTTGCTGGCATCGTTGGAACGAATCACAGACCGCAGGCCAACAGCAGGGGCGTTGGAAGAAGGAACCATGACGCGCAAGCCGCTGGAAATGATTCGGATCATGAAGTAACGTTCGGTTCTACCGTTAAGGACGCCGTAACTGATTTGTTCTACAACCCCTACGCCGTGGTTCGGATAAACGACTTTGTCGCCAATCTTATAATCCATAGCTTCGGTGGCCCCCAGGAAGGATAAACGGAGTGTAGAGGGTTGTGCCGGAAGAGTCAAGATATATCCTGTGGAATGAGGAAGATAGAGAGAGAAGGAGTGCGAGTTGGCATTGAAATTGCTCAAGGCCCGCCTGGTTTTGGTGCAATCCAGGTGGTGCCGGGGAATTCGTGAAGCCGGATGTGCGGTGTGTGCCCCGAGAAACCTTTGTTACAACTCTTTTAGTTTGAGAGGATAAGCTAGGCAGCAAGCAGCAACGGGAGTCCTTCTTGATTACGTTGGCGATTGATACGAGTGAGAGCCGGGGGAGTGTGGCGTTGCTGAGGGCCGACGAAGCGATCGGCGCGGCGGCGCACACAGATGGCAGCGATTACTCGGAGTGGCTACTCGTAGCTGTAGAGGCGCTTATACGGTCGAGTGGCGCGAATTGGCAGCGAGTCGAATTGCTCGCGGTTGCGACAGGGCCGGGTTCCTTTACGGGGGTGAGGGTGGGGCTGACGGCGGTGAAGGGGTGGGGGGAGGTGTATGGGGTGCCGGTGGTGGGGGTGTCACGGCTGGAGGCGGTGGCGCGGTCGGCGCAAGTAGCATCTGGGATGATTGCGGCGTGCTACGACGCACAGCGGGGGCAGGTGTTTGGTGCGCTTTACGAGGCGGTGGACGGCCGTATTGCACGGGTTGGAAATGAGTTAGTCATTCAGCCGGAAGGGCTGTTGGAGCTCGCAGCGAAGGAGGCGAGGGGAGAGGCCATCCATTGGATATCTCTCGATCCACAACTGATTACCGGGCTGGACGGTTGGAAAGAGCGCGAAAAGGCCGGGGATTCGATGCAGACGGCGCCAACGGAGCTGGCGAAAATGGTGGGTATCATCGCGCAAGACAGAGCGAAAAGAGGAGAGTTCAGCGATATCGTGGAACTGGATGCGAACTATGTGAGGAGGTCGGACGCGGAGATTTTCTGGAAAGGGCCGGCGGCGAATGTCCGATGAAGAGAAGGCCGTTGCGATCGGGGACTGCCGGGGGGAAGACCTGCCTGAGATCAGCAAGATATTGGCGGAGTCGCCGGAAGCGGCGATGTGGTCCGAAGATTCGCTGGGGAAGATGATCGGCAGCGGTTTCGAATCGTTTCTGGTGGCGCGGCGGGACGAGGAATTAGCCGGGTTCGTTCTTAGCCGGATGGTGGGGGGAGAGGCGGAGATTCTGAATCTGGCAGTGAAGAAAGGGCACCGGAGGAGGGGAGTGGGGGCAGCGCTGGTGAACGCGATGCAGACGCGATGCGAGGAGCGGGGATGCGGGAGGGTGATTCTGGAAGTCCGCGAGTCGAACCGCGGAGCAATCAAATTTTACGAAGGCATGGGATTTGAACGAGTGGGGCGGCGTGCCGGCTATTATCAAGATCCGGAGGAAGCGGCGCTGGTTCTGGCAAAAGCTATCCCGCCGGAAGGGTAGTACTGAAATTCACAGGGGAGGTACGGAATAGCTCTTGACGGCGTAAACCCCGGTGCTAGGCTGCGTTCATGTAGTATTCACAATCAATCCGTCAAGGAGGTACGCATGGCCACAGCGCAGCGGAGCCCTCGGGACGTAATTTTCGAAGCGGACGCGGAGTACCAGCGTCTCGCAGAGAAGCACCGCCAGTATGAAACAGAACTCTCCAGACTCTCGCAATCGCCCTACCTGAATTCGGAAGACCTGATTGAAGAAATCCGGCTGAAAAAACTGAAGCTTCACGTGAAGGATGAAATGGAGCGCATTGCTGCGCGCTTCCACGGCGCGGGCGCTAGACCTGCGCAGTAGACCCACCCGGAAACCGACTACCCGGACGAAAGAAGTATCGTAGAATGACGAGTGTATTCGCGCGGCGGTCAGCCGCGGCGAGTCAGCGGAGAGCTATGGTCCGGGAAGGGTACTCCTTCGGATTACCACCATTCATTCTGGGAGTAGGTTTGCTGGTGTGGAGCCGCGGGGGTGTGTTCGCGGCGGGCGTGGTGTTGTGCCTGCTGGGTCTGTTCATCTTCAGCTTTTTTCGAAATCCAGAGCGCGTGATTCCCGGCGCTGCGGGAGTGATTGTGTCTCCAGCCGATGGCCGGGTGGTTGTGGTGAAAGACGAAGAGAATGCAGGACGGCCCGGGAAGCGGATCAGCATTTTCCTTGCGGTCTGGAATGTGCACGTGAACCGGGCGCCAGCCGCGGGGGAGATCACGAAACTGGAATACCGTCCGGGGAAATTCCTTGCCGCCTGGGACGAGAGAACCTCGCTCGAGAACGAGCAGAACGTGTTTACGCAGAGCACCGAACACGGGGAGATCGAGTACAAGCAAATCGCGGGTTGGGTGGCGCGGCGGTGCGTGTCGTGGAAGAAGGCGGGGAACCGGGTGGAACGGGGCGAGCGGATTGGGCTGGTGCGCTTCGGCTCGCGGATGGACGTGTGGCTGCCGGGCGAGCCGGAAATTGCGGTCCAGGTCGGACAGAACGTAAAAGGCGGAAGCAGCGTGCTGGCGCGGATGGCGGACACGGTGAGTGTGCGAAGTAGCGGGCCAGGAGATCGCTCCCTGCGCGCGAACGACAAAATGCGCGGAGACCAGAGCTCGTAGTACTCTGTTGCGGAGACAAGTGAGCGAAATGGCTGAATACGAACAGCAACACATGCCGTTTGCAGAAGAAAAGAAGCGGAGCCGCCGGCTGCGTCGAGGGATTTTTCTGCTGCCGAGCCTGTTTACGGTGGCGAATCTGTTGTGTGGCTACTACGCGTCGATTGCGGCACTGATCGGCGGCCGTGAGGATTTCGACCACGCCGCGAAGGCGATCGGCCTGGCGATTCTGTTCGACTCGATGGACGGGCGAATCGCGCGCATGACGGGGACGAACACGGAGTTTGGCGTGCAGTTCGATTCACTGGCGGACGTGGTGAGTTTCGGAGTAGCGCCTGCGATCCTGGCGTATGCCTGGGGATTCCGTGTGAACTTCGCGGCCTCCGACGCGAGTCACCAACTGGGAGAATTTGCGTGGTTGTGCTGCCTGACGTTCCTGATTTGTTCGGCGTGGCGGCTGGCGCGGTTCAATGTGAAAGGAATGGAGCCCGGAGGCAACAAGAATTTCGTCGGCATGCCGACTCCGGCGGCCGCGGGCGTGGTTGCGGCGATCGTGCATGCGTGCCACTGGTACGGGCCGATCGGGGACCGGCAGTGGGCGATTGTATGGTTTCTGCTACTGCCGGCGCTGGGAGCACTGATGACGAGCACGGTGCGGTACTACAGCTTCAAAGACATACCGTGGACCAAGAAGCAGCCGTCGGTCACGATCCTGGTGATTTTCCTGATGGTGGCGGTGATCTGGAGATATTCGGAGTTCGCGCTGGTGATTCTTGCGACGACGTATGCGGTGGCGGGGCTGGTGCTGCACGTCGTGCGATTTCTGAGGCACCGGCTGGTGGCCAGGACTGCCTGAGACATGTCATCGGATCGAAACGCGCAAAGGATCGTGATCGCAGGTGCGTCCTCACTGTTGGGCAATGAGGTGAAGACGGTGATCGAAGAGGGCCGCTTCGCCGGATGGGACCTACGCCTGGTGGACGAAGAACTGGTGGCCGGAACTCTGACGGAGGCCGGCGGCGAAGCGACGCTGATTCAGCGGGTCGAAGAAGACACGTTCCACGGAGCGCGCTACGTTTTCCTAGCGGGGTCGACGGCATTCTCGAAAGCGTGCATCGGGCCGGCGCTGGAAGCGGGCGCGAGAATCATCGACTTGTCGGCAGCGAGCCTGTCAAACACTGATGCAACACCGTGGTTCCCGCGCATCGAGGCGTTGACGGGGAGGAGCGTCGCGAAGGGCGCGAAAGTTTTCAGTGTGTTCACGGCGGCGGGGACGGCGATCGCGAGCCTGGCGCTGACATGGGCCGGAAAGGGTCTTGAGAGATTAGTGGTGGTGGTGTTCCAGCCAGTTTCCGAAGCGGGTCGGCCGGGAATTGAGGAGTTAGAAACGCAAACATCACAGCTGTTGTCCTTCCAGAGCGTTGGGCAGGAGATCTTCGGCACGCAGGCGGCGTTTAATCTCTTGCCGCGGTACGGGAGCGAGAGCCGGGAAAATCTAGCAGAGAGGCTGTTACGGGTGCGGGCTGAGGTGAGCGCGGCATTGGCAGACCCGGCGGAAGACAGCAAGGTGGCGCTGAACCTGATGCACGCTCCGGTGTTTTATGGGACGGTATTGAGCGCGTGCGCGGACCTGGAAGGGGAGTCGGATGCGGCAGGATTGGGGGAGGCGCTACGCCGGGCGGGATTCACGCTTGTCGAAGACACGGACGCAGGGCCGAGCAACGTGAGTGTCGCGGGGGAGAGCGGTGTTTTCCTGCGAACGCCAACCGCGGACGCAGCGCGGCAGGGAGCATGGTGGTTCTGGGGAGCCGCTGACAATTTGAGATTGCCTGCGACAAGCGCGGTGAAACTGGCGGAGTGGCTGGAAGGATGACTTCGAGGATGAGAGTCGGCGTGCTGGCGCTGGTTGCAGCGGGATGGCTGGTGGGTTGCGGCTACCACGTGGCTGGGCACAACGACGCGCTGCCGAAGAGCATCCACGTGATTGCCGTTCCCACGATGCAGAACAAGACGGCGACGTTCAAGATCGAGCAGCAGCTGACGGCGGCGACGATTCACGAGTTCCTGGCGAAGACCAATTACCGGATTGTGTCAGACGCGAATGGCGGGGACGCGGTGCTGACGGGGAAAGTATTGAGCATGGAAGTGGTACCGCTGCTGTTTCAGAGCACGCCGAATACGACAGCGGGATCGCCGACGCAGGCGCAGGCTACGGCGATGATGGTGACGATGCGGTGCGAGGTTACGCTGACCGAGCGGGACAACGACAAGGTGCTCTACCACACGGATAACTTCGTGTTCCGCAACGAATACGAACTCGCGGGGAGCAATACGACCAGCGGCTCATTTACTCGGGCGCAAGTAGAGAGTTTCTTTCAAGAGGGGCAGCCGGCGCTCGAGCGGATGTCCAGGGATTTTGCGACACGGCTGGTGGCGGCGGTAACGGAGAATTACTGATGGCCCGCGTGAGCGCCGAGGAGTTCCGGGAAAGGCTGGAAAAAGGGAAGCCGGCTCCCGCCATTCTCTTGTTAGGCGATGAGGCATATTTGCGAGACAGCTGCCGCGCGGCGTTGATCGAAAAGTTCGTGCCGGAGGCGGCGCGGGCATGGGCGGTTTCGCGATTTTCGGCGGATCGAGGAGAAGCGCAGGCGGCGCTGGACCAGTGCCAGACGCTTCCGATGCTGTCGACGAAGCAAGTGGTGTTCCTGGAAGAGGCCGAAGCGATCGAGAAGCTCGGCGAGAAGGCCCGGGAAGGTGCGGTGGATGGCCTGGTGAGCTATCTGGAGAATCCCGCGCCGTTCACGGTCTTTGTGATCGAGGCCGAGAAACTCGATATGCGCATGATGCTGGGGAAACGCCTGGCGGAGTTGGCGCTGGTGGTGGAGGTGGGGCTGGGCGAGCGCGCGGAGGAGAGGGTGGGTGCCGCGACTGCTCTGGCGAAGACCCTTGCGAAGGAGCAGCGGGTTGAGTTTGAGAGAGGCGCCGCAGAGGACCTGGCCGAACTGGTGAACGGGGACTTGATGCGACTAAAAACGGAGGTAGAGAAACTGGCGACGTACGCGGCGGAGCGCAAGAACATCCGGCGCGAGGACGTCGCCGCGATGGTGATCTCGGAGAAGACGACGACGATCTGGGAAGTGGCGGACCTGTTGGCGTCGCGACAGCCGAAGCGCGCGCTGGAGTTTATCGACCGGCTGCTGCGGGACGGGGAAGAGCCGGTAATGATGGTCGGCGGAATGGCATGGATGTACCGGAAGTTAGTGGAAGCGAGCGAAGTGCGTGGGGTGACGAACGGCTGGCAGGCGGCGAAGGCATTGGGGATGCGCCCGGAACAGGCGGAATTGGCGATTCAGAGCGCGCGGAAGATCTCGAAAGAGCGGTTACTGGAAGGGTTGAAGGCGTTGCGTGAAGCGGACAGCTTACTCAAGGGCGGGGCGCAGGACGTGAGGGCAGTAATGGAATTCCTGGTGTGGCGGCTGAGCGGAGAGCAGGCGGCGAACTCGCGCGCGTCGTGATGCCCGAAGATTGTTGTTGCGAGGAAAGACGCGACGGTTGAGATGCTTCGTCGCGAACGGCGCTCCTCAGGATGACAGTTCTCTTGATGCGGGCTCAAGCCGCGAGTGATCGAGAATCGGGCGGCGCGCCGCAGCGCCAACAGAAAACGGGCAATGTTGGCATTGCCCGTCGAGAAATTCAAAATCGAATGCAGACGCGACTTACTTGGCGGCCTTGGCTTTCAAGCCGTTGTAGGCGACGTGCAGGCGGGACTTGTAGCGGTTGGCGGTGTTCTCGTGGAGTACACCCTTGGTGATCGCCTGATCAATCGCGGACATCGTCGGTTGAAGCAGGTTGCCGGCCGCAGCCGCATCTCCGGCTGAGATTGCGGTACGAAGGCGCTTGATCGCCGAGCGGACGCGCGTACGGTTGGCGCGATTGACGTCGGCGCGTTGACGAGATTGCGCCGCGCGCTTGAGAACCGACTTCTTCTTTTTCTTAACTTTGGTAGCCTGACCTTGGGCCATCTAACTGTTGCTCCTTATGCGTATAGGTGAAGTTATTAGTTTGAGGCGTGGGAGTAGGCTTTGTCAAACGAGGTGAAACCCGTTTATCGGGAGCGAGCCGCGAATCCAGCGGGGAGCGGAGGAGTGTTGAACGCCGCGGTCGGCCGACTGAGCCTTCTGATCAATTCGCGCAACCCCATCATCACCGTGGAAACGAGTGAAGAGCAGCGTTTCCTAGCGGTGCTCGAGCAGGTGGCCGATCAACTGGAGATTCCGCTGTATGTCTGGAGCGTGACGACGGGGTTGGCTCGCGCCGGGGGAGCAGCGCTGTACAACTCCGACCAACCCGAGCAGGCGCTGGCCAATATCGGAACCGTGCAAGGCAATGGCATTTTCCTTTTGAAGGATTTCGCTCGGTATTGCGAGAACGACCGTATCAGCCGGCGACTGCGGGACCTGGCGGATGGGTGCCGCACAGCAAAGCGTTCGATCGTGATTTTGGGGGCGTCGCTCGCGTTGCCAGCGGAATTGGACGCGGACGCCGCGCCATTTCAATTGGGATTGCCATCGGCGGAGGAGCTGGTTTCCGCAGTGCGGAGGACAATGGCGGAGCTGGCGGCGCAGGGGATCACGAACGGATTGGACTTGCCAGGAATCAATCAGCTGGCAAGGAATCTTGCGGGATTGCCGGAAGACGATGCGATGCGCGTGTTGCGCCGGTGCGGGTTGACGCGGGGCAAAGCGGACGCGGCATTACTGGATGAAGTGCTGGAGGCGAAGCGGCAGGCGCTGCGGACCGAGGGGCTTCTGGAGACGGTGAAGAGAGACGCGTCGTTCCGCGACGTGGCGGGATTGCAGAGACTCCGGGAATGGATCGCAAAACGGAAAAGCGCTTTGACACCGGAGGGCCAGCGATTCGGACTGGTGCCGCCGAAAGGCATCCTCATCATGGGAGTGCAAGGGTGCGGGAAGAGCCTGGCGGCTCGAGCGGTGGCGGGGGAGTGGGGATACGAACTGGCGCGGCTGGATGCGGGCGCGCTGTACGACAAATACGTGGGAGAGAGCGAGAAGCGTCTGCGGAAGGCACTGGACCTGGCACAGAAGCTAGCGCCGGTGGTTCTGTGGATCGATGAGATTGAGAAGGCGTTCGCATCGGCCGGGGCGAGCGGGGACGCGGACGCGGGGCTGTCGCAGCGACTGCTGGCGACGCTGTTGACGTGGATGCAGGACCGGGAAAGCGGCGTGTTCCTGGCAGCAACGTCGAACAACATTACGGTGCTTCCGCCGGAGATGCTGCGGAAGGGGCGCTTCGACGAAATATTCTTCGTGGACCTGCCGAATCTTGCGACGCGAACCGCGCTGTTTGGGCTGCATTTGAAGAAGCGAGGGCGGGACACGGCCGGGTTCGATCCAGCAAAACTGGCAGGGGCCAGCGATGGGTTTTCCGGGGCGGAGATCGAGCAGGCGATCGTGGCGGGGCTGTACACGGCGTTCAGCCGGAAGCAGCCGCTTTCGACGGAGATTCTGCTGGAAGAGATTCACTCGACGCAGCCGCTGAGCGTGACGCGCGCGGAAGAGGTGGCGGCAATCCGAGATTGGGCGAAGGGCCGTGCCGTGCCCGCGGATTAAAAGAAAGAAGCCCGCCGGCTGGTGGGCGGGCCTCGTGGCGCGCCGATTACAGGCGCGATTTCCTACAGAAGACGCTGGAGCAGAAGGCCCGACGTGAGGGGGCGCCGGGCCTTCCGTCCGCTGCGTCGCTTACTTCCTTTCTTCGAACGCGAAGGAGAAGTCGAAAACCACGTCGCCAACGGGAACGCGGAGAGAGAGTTCCTGGGCGCGTTCGTCGCGGCCAAACCACATGATGCCGGCGGTATTCTTCAGCGAGTCGAGATTGCTCGGCTTCAAGGCAATGGCTTCGACGTCGACGGATTGCGTCCGTTCGAAGACGGCTGGACGTGCCGAAGCCAGGGTCATACGTGGGCTGAGATAGTCGGTTGTGTTGGCGGACCGATGAGCAAGCCGGGCTGCGGTGGCGGTGCCGGAGACAGCGCTGGGAGAAGGAACGGCGTCTGCAGAGGTCCAGAGGACTTGATGGGTCGAGGTGCGGGCGATCTTCTGCCAGTCGGTTGCGGGCAAAGTGCGCAGGGCAGGCTGCAGCTCATCGAGAGTGATAATGCCGGGCTGAACATCGATGGTGCGGCCGGTCTGATTGGAAACGGCTATGTTGGCGCGATATTTCCAGCCGGAGTCCTGCAGAGAAACCTGGACGGTGATGCCGTTTGCGGTGATGGATTCGACATGGCGGCCGTGGCTCAGAAACTCATCGCAGCCCGGTGCGCCAGCGCGCCAGCGGACAACTCCGTTCACGGGAGAGGCGACGCTGGGACGGACCGGGGCGGCAGCGGCGGCAGGTTCGGCGGTCGGCGTCAGATACATCACGGCGACGTAGCCTTCCTTGCCGTCGTCGGTGCGGACCTTCGCGGTGTAACCCTCGGTGTCGGAGAGAAATGTGACGATCGAGCCGCAACGGAGCATGCCGACCGTTAGAAGAGGCAGGGATTGTTCGGCATCGGCGGTCATGGGGATGCCGGTCACGCCGGGACATTTCACGAATGCCCTGGTTGCGGAGACCGGGGCGATGCTGTTGACTTCTTCCGTGGCGACGGCGGGCAGAGCCGCGAGCAAGAGTGCGGAAGCGAGCAGAAGCTGTTTTGAAGAACCGAGCATATGTACCTCCCTCAGGGCCGACCAAGAAATTAGAGCGTCTTAACGAGTGCGATTGTCGGGGATGCAAGTACCTGCGTAAATAGTTCGGAAGTCCCAAAGGACAGGTAATTCGCGTGATACTGTCCTTCGCGGACAAAAGGAGGTTTGCGGTACAGGTGCGAGCGAGGCGTGGAAGCGGCGGAACGTGCTGTAACGCGCGTATAACTTGACCGTTCGCGGGGTGTGCGCTAGGTTGAAAGGAGTTGCGGAGTGTAAGTCTGGTAACGCGGACGGTCAACGCAGGAGGAGCCATCGGCCAACCATTTCGGGCACCATCGGAACCTTCCAACTGGATGAAACGAAGCGTACACATCACCGGAAAACTGGAACCCTTCTTCGGAACACTCGACGAAAACATAAAGATGCTGGAGGACGCGTTGCACGTGCGGACGCATTTGCACGACACGCGGCTGACCATCGAGGGCGAGCAGGAGGCGGTGGACCAGGCGGTGCGGATCGTGGAGGAGTACAACCACCTGACGCGGCACGGGCGGACGCTCTCGAGCAGCGAGGTGAAATCGCTGTTACGAGTGGCGACGGATGAGCCGAACGAATCGCCCCGGGGGATGTTCGAGCACGGGCGGATGCGGTCGTTCGGAAAGAAGTCGGTGACGCCGAAGAACGCGAGTCAGAAGCGGTACATGGAAGAGATCGAAACGCACGACATGACGTTCGGAATCGGCCCGGGAGGAACGGGGAAGACGTACCTGGCGGTGGCCATGGCGGTGAGCGCGCTGCTGACGAAGCAGGTGAACCGCATCATCCTGGCGCGGCCGGCGGTGGAGGCGGGAGAGCGGCTGGGATTCCTGCCGGGGACGCTGCAACAGAAGATCGATCCGTATATGCGGCCGCTATACGACGCGCTGTACGACATGCTGGATGCCGACAAACTGGAGAGGTTCCTGGAGAAGGGAATCATCGAAGTGGCGCCGCTGGCATTCATGCGGGGCCGGACGCTGAACGATTCCTTTGTGATTCTGGACGAAGCGCAAAATACGACAAGCGAACAAATGAAGATGTTCCTGACGCGGCTGGGATTCAATTCGAAAGCGGTGATCACCGGCGATGTGACGCAGGTGGATCTGCCGGCAGGGAAGAAGAGCGGCCTGGTGGAAGCGATGGAAATCTGCGGACGGATTCCGGGGATCAGCGTGATCCAGTTCGGAGAGAAGGATGTGGTGCGGCACAACCTGGTGCAGCAGATCATCCGGGCCTATGAAGAACACGACGCGACGCAACCGGCGAGAGGCGGCAACGGGAAACCGTCGAAAGAACAGACGAACGAGTCACCGGGCGTGGAACCAACGCACAACTAGCTGAAATGACAGCAAAGACAAGAAGAGGCTGGCCTGCGCGAACTGGGGCGCGGGAAGTGGCCATCGAGAATCGACAAGCGGCGGTGGCCATCGAGGTTGCGCCACTTACAAGGTTCTTCCGAAGGGCGTGCCGGGAGATCGGGCTGAAGTACCCACCGGCGTTCGTGTGTTTCATCACAGACCGCGAGATGGCCAAGTTGAACGGAAGATACCGGAAGAAACAGAAAACGACGGACGTCCTCTCTTTTCCATCGGAGGAGCGGCGGAGGCCGAAGAGCTTGAGCCAGGGTGCCGCGGGACTGCGCGGAGAGTTCCTGGGAGACGTGGTGATTTCACCCACGGTCGCAAGGCGCAATGCGAAGCGGTTTGGCCGAACGATGGCAGAAGAAATCCGCATCCTGCTGCTGCATGGGATTTTGCACCTAATGGGATATGATCACGAGAGCGATCGCGGCGAGATGGAGAGCGTGGAAGCAAAGCTGCGGAGCCGGCTGAGGCTGGCCTGATGAACCCGCTTAGCTATGCCATCTGGGTGTATGTCGCAAGCGTGCTGGTGTTAGCGCTTGGCCTGCCGATTTTCTCCTACCTGACATTGATTTACCGCGAACTGGGCCGCATGACGACGGGCCGGGTGCACGAGCACCTGGATATTTTTGAAGCGGAAATCGAGCCAAAGCTGAGAATCAACCGGAGAAGCGGAGGGCGGACTTTCCGGATCCTGGGGCATTTCTGGCTGGCGTTTGTGGTGCTGGAGACGACTCGCGGAGTTGTGTACCTGGTGCCGGGAAGGTGGGAAGCGGCGCTGCAATTTCTGGTGTTTCTGACACTGGAAGTGGTGATCCTGATGCACTTCATCCCGGACATGCTGCTGTATCGCACGACGGGAAGATGGTTAGTGCCGCTGATCCCGGTGATCCGCGTAGCGATGCTGCTGGTTTGGCCGGTGCGCGTATTCCTGGAGGGAGCGGAATCACTAGCGCGGATATCGGAGAAAGAGGTTGAGCAGACGCAGGAGCAGCGCACTGAAGAGGGAATCGAAGCGCTGGTTGAAGTGGCGGAAGAAGAAGGAATCATCGAGCCGGAACAGGCGGACTTGATCGAGCAGGTGGTGGAATTCAGCGACAAGCGGGTGCGGGAAGTGATGACGCCGCGTCCGGAGGTGGTGGCGCTGCAAGCGGACTCAACGCTGGAAGAGATGCACGCGAAGTACGTGGAAACGCAGTTTCAGAGGATGGTGGTGTACGAGAAATCGTTGGACGACACCATTGGCATGGTGGAGGCGAAGGACTTGCTGAAGGTCGCGGACACAGATCTGCCACGGCGCAAGGTGCGGGAGATCCTGAAACCGATCCTGTTTGTTCCCGAGACGAAAGTTGGTTCGGAGTTGCTGCGGGAGATGCGCCAGAAGGGGCAGATGCTGGCGGCGGTGATTGATGAGCACGGTTCGGTCGCGGGGCTTGTGACCGTTGAAGACCTGGTAGAGGAAATCGTCGGCGACGTGGGAAGCAACGCTCAGCCATCGCCGGATGCTGTGCGCGAAGCGGATGGCAGCCTGGTGTTGCGCGGGAGCATGGCTATTTCCGACGTAGAAAAGTTGCTGGATGTGCAATTTGGAGAGCACGCCGATGAGACGGTGACCACAGTCGCCGGGTTGCTGAGTCACGCTTTGGGAAAGGTCCCGGGTCCCGCGGACAAAATTGACCTAGAGGGTTATCGGTTCGAGGTGCTGGAAGCAAACCAGAGGAAAGTGTTGCGGTTGCGAGCGCGGCGGCTGGCTGCCGCGCGCCCGGGCATGGCAGATTGAACGGCATCTTTTTCCTCCATGCGCTAGGATTGCATGGACAATCCCGGAAGACCCAGTGCTGTTGACAGAAGAAAGTCATGGAGTGCCTTTGCACACGTCACGGGGCGTTGAGGTTTGGGCGTGCGGTTGCTGAATTGAGGACAGCGTGAAAGCGAAGAGCGAAGCAGGGAAGAAGAGCCGGGGCCGCGCGGGATTCGTGGCGATCATCGGGCGGCCGAATGCGGGGAAGTCGACGCTGCTGAACCGGTATGTGGGGCAGAAGGTGGCGATCGTCACATCGAAACCACAGACGACGCGAAACCGGATTCAGGGGATCGTCACGCGGCCGGAGGGGCAGATTGTCTTTATCGATACGCCGGGGCTGCACGACCCCAACACGGTGCTAAACAAACAAATGATGCGGGAAGTGTCCGCGGCGCTGGAGGGAATCGATCTACTGCTGATGATGGTGGACGCGAGCCGGACGTTGCCGCACGCGGACTCCTTACTGCTGGAACGGGGGCAGCGGTTCCCGGGGAAGACGATTCTGGGGCTCAACAAGGTTGACCGGGTGCCAAAGCCGAAGTTGTTGCCGCTGATTGACGCGTTCGCAAAAGCCTTTCCGTTTGCAGCGCTGGTGCCGATTTCGGCATTGAAGGGCGACGGGTGCGAGAAGTTGCTGGAGCAGATCCTGGAGCGTTTGCCGGAGGGGGAGCCGTTTTTCCCGGAGGACCAGGTTACGGATCAGCCGGAGCGCTTCCTGGTGAGCGAGATCATCCGTGAGAAAGCCATCGATCTGACATATCACGAGGTGCCGCACGCGCTGGCGGTGCTGGTGGACCGCTTCGAGGAAACGCCGAAGATCCTGCGGATCCACGCGACGCTCAACGTAGAACGAGACTCGCAGAAGAAGATCCTGATCGGTCACAAAGGGGATATGTTGAAGAAGGTGGGCACGGAGGCGCGGAAAGAATTGGAAAAGCTGTTGGGGACGAAGATCTTTCTGGAGATGTTCGTCAAGGTCGTGCCGGGCTGGCGAGAGAACCCGACGAAGGTGCGGGAGTTGGATTGGCACGCGCAGCTAGCGGAGTTGGCCGAGCACCAAGGGAGAAGGGCCGAGGCGGAGGAGAGCGAGCAGGAGGAATAAGACTGTGGGGTTGCCGGCAAGACGCGTCGGTCGAGATCCCTCGTCACAGAGGGCGTTCCTCAGGGTGACAGGTCTTTTTTGTCTTGGGTCAAAAACCGCGTCAGGTGAAATTCTCAGGGTGATAGCCGAATAAGTGCGGTGGTGAACATTACTCGGGAGCGGCGATACCGAGCGACTTCATCTTTCGATAGAGGTGGGAGCGCTCGAGGCCAAGGGCCGAAGCGGTCTGCGTCATGTTCCATCGATGTTCCTGGAGTTTGCGAAGGATAAACTCACGTTCATAAGCGCTGCGGGCTTCGTGCAGCGTCGAATAAGGGTGCTGAGGGCTTTCGCTGACGCCGCGGAAAAGCTCCGGCGGCAAGTGATGCGGTTCGATACGGGACTGCGGGCAGACAATTACGAGGCGTTCGACCAGATTTTTCAGCTCGCGCACGTTGCCCGGCCAGGGATAGCGGATCAGGATTTCCATGGCTGCATCGCTGAGCTCACGGGTCTTCTTGCCGTATTCGGCGCTGAATTCATTGAGGAAAAATCGAGCGAGGACGGGAATGTCCTCCTTGCGGTCTCGCAAGGGCGGAACGTAGAAGGGAATCACGTTGAGGCGATAGAAGAGATCCTGGCGGAAGGAGCCTCGGCTGATTTCCTGCTCGAGGTTCTTGTTGGTGGCGGCAATCACGCGGACGTCGACGCGGAGGGTTTGATTGGAGCCGATGGGCTCGATGCGCTGTTCTTCGAGGACGCGAAGGACCTTCGACTGCGTGCGGTGACTCATGTCGCCGACCTCATCGAGGAAGAGCGTCCCGCCGTCGGCCTTCTGGAACTTGCCGATCTTATCGTCAGTGGCGCCGCTGAAGCTGCCTTTCACGTGGCCGAACAGTTCGGACTCGATGAGTTCTTCGGGAATGGCCGCACAACTCACTTCGACGAAGGGACCTTTGCTGCGGAGGCTGTTGGCATGCAGCGCGCGGGCGACGAGTTCTTTGCCGGTGCCACTCTCGCCATAGATGAGAACGCGTCCGTTCGTGGGCGCGGTCACGGCGATCTGCTGTCGAAGGGCCTTCATGGGGACGCTGTCGCCGATGACCTGATAGCGCTGGACCAGTTCATTGCGGAGAGTGCGGTTCTCGTCCTCGAGGCGGCGCTGCTGGATGGCATTGCGAACCAGGACGATAACTTTTTCGAGGGACAGCGGTTTCTCGATGAAGTCGAAGGCACCGAGCTTGGTGGCGCGGACCGCGGTTTCAATGCTGCCGTGGCCGGAGATCATGATGACGGCGGGCGGGCGAGGGAGAGTCTGCAGGCGGGTCAAGGCTTCCATGCCATCCATGCCCGGCAGCCAGATATCCAGGAGAACGACCTGGAACTCGGATTGGCCGGCCCGATCGATGGCTTCTTCGGCGGAAGCCACCGCCTCAACGGCATAACGCTCGTCGGCAAGGATGGAAGCCAGCGAGTCGCGAATGCCTTCCTCGTCGTCGACGATGAGAACTTTGGGCAACAGAGTCATCGATCCGAGCCCGCTTCCGAAGAATCGGCGCTGGAGGCCGCGGGCTGTTCCGCAACCGGCAATTCAATCAGGAAGCGCGAACCGACGGGGCGATTGTCTTCGACGCGCAACGAGCCGCCGTGTTCGGCGATGATACGGGCGGCGATGGCGAGCCCGAGGCCGGTGCCGCGGTCCCTGGTAGAAAAATGAGGCAAGAAGAGCTTGTCCTTGTCTTCGGCGGAAATACCGTGGCCGGTGTCGGCGACAGCTATCTCAATGGTATCGGATTCGTCGCGCAAATGGGTGGCGACGGTGATCTCACGGCGAGAGGCGCCTTCCAAGGCCTCCGCGGCGTTGTCGATGAGGTTGACAATCACGCTGCGAAGCAGGGGAGCATCGGCGCGGACGGCGGGAAGGTTCTGTTGCAGGGAGGTCGTAAGCTGAATCCCGTCGAGCCGGCCGGAAAAGACCTCGAGAGCCTCGTGAACGGCGGTGTTGGCGTCGGTGGGGAGCAGCCTGGAGGCGGGAAAGCGGACGAATTGAGAGAACTCGTTGACCAGGGAGGAAAGCGTGGCGACTTCCCGGACGATTAACTTTGAACATTCGCCGGCGATGCGGGCGAGGTCGGCATCGGAAGGCGGTTCGCCTGCATCGGCGCGCCGTTCGAGGTAATGCAGAATGCGTTGGGCGGACAGCTGAATCGGCGTGAGGGGATTCTTGATTTCGTGGGCGATACGGCGAGCCACTTCTTGCCATGCCGCGGACTTCTGGGCACGGAGAACTTCGGTGAGATCGTCGAAGACGAGGACGAATCCGGTATTCGCGCGGCGCGGGCCGAGTGAACTTACAGTGACGGCGAGGTGCATGAGGCGGTCGCTGGATTCGACTTCGATCTCGCGCGTGACCACACCCATGCGAAGCGCACGCCGCATCAATTGCTGGAGGATGTGATGGGCTTCCGGACCCACCAGGGATTCGAGCGAGACGACGGTCTCTGTGGGCGGAATGCGGAACATACGCAGGAGAGCGGAGTTGGTTCGCTGGATGGCGCCGGCGGCATCCATGTAGGTGACTCCCGCGGGAATATTCTCAAGGACGGTTTCCATCAACTGCCGGCGGCGCTCGAGTTCCTGAACGGCCTGCTGGAGATTGCGGGTAAACTCATCGATCTGCGCGCGGCTGTCGCGCAGTTGCGTGGTCATAACGTTAAAGGAGCGAACCAGCACTCCGAGTTCGTCCTGGGCCTGTTCGGGAACCTGATAATCGAAGTTGCCGGCAGAGACTTCGCGCGTGCCTTCGGCGAGCGCCTGAATAGGCACGGTAACCTGCTTGGCCAGAAACAGGGCAACCCAAGTAGCGGCTGAAAGGACGAGAATCGTAAAGAAAAACAGAATGAGCAGCATCTGGCGTTTCAAGGCGCGCAGGCTTTGCTTCACATGCTCGTACTCGCGGGTCTGCTTTTGAATGGCGTCCCAACGAGGGAGGAAGTCGGGGCTCGTGAGATATGCGGCGACAACCGAGGCGCGAGGGTAGTCCGGGGAGTCGAGATCGACGGAGGCAGCGAAATACGTCCTGCCCGCAGCTTGCCAGATCTCGATGCCGCTAGGCAGAGCGAGTACTTTCGAACCGGCCACACCGCTGACGGTGCAGAGGTCGAGAGCGCGGTTCTCTTCCTGGTTGGGGCATACGACACCCCCTTTGAGCAGGCGCCCGTGCTCGTCGATCAGCCAGACGGCGTCGAGTCCCTGATTGGCGGCGTGTTGGAGGAACTCATCGGATGACGAGCCCAGGTGTGCAGCGGATTGGTGAGCCAGCATGCGCAGTCGCGGAAGAGTACCGCGGCCCAGATCGTCGAGCAGTTTTTGCGTTTCCTCCGAAGCGATCTCGAGAGGTCGGGGGAACCAGCGGCCGAGAGTGCGGTTGAGCAGGGAATAGCTGACGAAGAACATGAAGACAACGGGAAGCAGAGAGATGGCCATGGCGCCGAGAACCATCTTCGTTTTGAAACGAGCGCCGAGCTGGTTCTTGTTCTGCTCCATGCGCAGCCGGACGAAGCTGCGAATGAGGATGAGCGAGAAAATCAGGAGAGCAGCGGTGATAAACGTGGAAACGGCATACAGCGGAATAACCACGCGCCAGGAGCTGGGTTCGAAAGGGACGTCGAGCGAGCCTAGCGTGAAGACCGCGGCGAGGAGCAGCGTGAGTAAGGCGCCGCCAATGACGAGGCGAACGCGGATTCTGTTGGAGACCGGGCTCATGGCTGCGCTTCCGCTGATGCCGGCAGAAAAGGCTGGAGCGGGCAGGCCGCGCAGTTTGGCTCACGTTTGCGGCAGAAATGCTTGCCGGTGTGAACGATGAGGGCATGGTATTCATTGAAGAGTTTTGGGTCGGCGGGGAGATTGGCTTCGAAGTCGCGCCGGATTTGCTCGTACGGCTCGTTGCCGGCAGCCAAAGCGTGGCGCTCCAGGATGCGCCGTGTATAGGCGTCGACCACGAAAAGGGGCTTCTTACCGGCGTAAAGGAGGATGGAATCAGCCGTTTCCGGGCCGATGCCGTGAATCGCCAAGAGTTGTTCGCGAAGCTGAGCCGCAGGCTCCGCGAACATGCGATGGAGCGAACCTTGATGGCTGCGCCGGAGATACTGGACAAAGGCCTTCAGCTTGCGCGCTTTCTGGCGGAAGCAGCCGGAGGAACGGATGAGTTCAGCAAGGCGAGGCTCGGCAATGTGTTCGATGGCAGTTGGAGAGAGAAGGCGTTCGCGGCGAAGATTGGCGATAGCGCGTTCGACGTTGGACCAGGCGGTGTACTGCGTGAGAATAGCGCCGACGATAATTTCGAAGCGGGATCGGCCGGGCCACCAGAACTGAGGGCCGTGGGCGCGAAACATGGCGTTGAAGTAGGCCTGAAATTCCGTGCGGACAGGAATTGGGGAGGCAGAACGCGAGGGGCGCGTCGACGGGCGAGTTGGCTTGCGGAAAGGCGCAGCGCTGGGCAAAATGCGGGAGGCAGACATCTCACTCGCAAGATAGCGGTGAGGTTGCGGCAAGTCAAGAATCCGGCACCGTCCCAGCAGGCAGAGACCCTGTTCCGGCGTACAGGTATTAGCGAATTCACAACGATGGTTCAAAATCGAACGACGTGGCCGCACCGCGTTTGCTATGTTGAGCGGTGGGTGCACTGTTTTAGGGAGCGCTGCGGATGTCTGTCCGTTTGGGCGAAATTTTACTGAAGGAAAGCCTGATCACGCAGGACCAGCTGGAGAAGGCGCTGGAGTTCCAGCGTTCGAACGGCGGCAAGCTGGGTAGTTGCCTGACGAAGATGGGCTTTATCACGGACGATGACATTACGGGTGTGCTGTCGCGGCAGTATGGCGTGCCTTCCATCAACCTGAAGTACTACGAGATCGATCCGAACGTCATCAAGCTGATTCCCCAAGACACCGCGTTGCGCTATCAGGTGATTCCGCTTTCGCGCGTGGGCTCGGTGCTGACGATCGCGATGACGGACCCGACGAACGTATTCGCGATGGACGACATCAAGTTCATGACCGGGTTCAACGTGGAGCCGGTGGTGGCGTCGGAATCGGCGATTGGCGAGGCGATTTCGAGGTTCTATGGCGGCGGCTCTTCGACGCACGAAGAACTCAGCTCTTTGATGAAGGATTTGGTGGACGAAGACCAGGAACTGGAGCTGGCGGCGGAAGAGCAGGAGATGGACGCGGCGTCGCTGGAAAAAGCCGCGGAAGAAGCGCCGATCATCAAGCTGGTGAACCTGATCCTGACGGATTCGGTGAAGCGTGGAGCGAGCGATATTCACGTGGAACCTTACGAGACGGAAATGCGCGTGCGGTTCCGTGTCGACGGCGTGCTGCAGACGGTGATGACTCCGCCGTTGAAGCTGCGCGATGCGATCACTTCCCGCATGAAGATCATGGCGAAACTGGATATCGCCGAGAAGCGGCTGCCGCAAGACGGCCGCATCATGATCAAGTACAAGGCGGAAGGAAAGAAGAAGGAACTGGACTTCCGCGTCTCGACGGTGCCGACGCTGTACGGTGAGAAGATCGTGCTCCGGTTGCTGGACAAAGAGAACCTGCGGCTGGACATGACCAAGCTCGGCTTCGAACCGGAGTCGCTGAAGAAATTCGAGCGGAACATCCTGAAGCCGTACGGCATGGTGCTGGTCACGGGGCCGACGGGTTCGGGCAAGACGAACACGCTGTACTCCTCGGTCGCGCGGCTGAACCAAGTCGACACGAACATCATGACTGCGGAAGATCCGGTCGAATTCCAACTGGCGGGCATCAACCAGGTACAGATGAAAGACCAGATCGGGCTGAACTTCGCGGCGGCATTGCGCGCGTTCCTGCGGCAGGACCCGAACATCATCCTGGTCGGAGAGATTCGAGACTTTGAAACGGCCGAGATTGGCGTGAAAGCGGCGTTGACGGGGCACCTGGTGCTGTCGACGCTGCATACCAACGATGCGCCTTCGACAATCAGCCGCTTGATGAACATGGGTATCGAGCCCTTCCTTGTGGCGACTTCGGTGAACCTGATCTGCGCGCAGCGCCTGGTGCGGCGTATCTGCGGGAACTGCAAAGAAGAGCTGGAGATTCCGGAACAGGCGCTGATCGATGCGGGGTACACGCCGGAAGAGTCGAAGACCACGAAGATCTACCACGGGAAAGGCTGCTCGACCTGTGGGAAGCGCGGCTACAAGGGCCGTACCGGTCTTTACGAAGTGATGGAAATCAATGACGAACTCCGCGAACTGATTCTGGTGGGCGCTTCGGCGCTGGAACTGAAGAAGAAGGCAATCGAGCAGGGGATGATCACGCTGAGGCGGAGCGGTTTGATCAAAGTATCGCTGGGGATGACGACATTGGAAGAAGTACTGCGCGAAACGGTCTTATAGAGAGGGCGAGCATATGGCAGGCATCACGCTGAGCGAACTGCTGAAGAAGATGATCGAGATGGGGGGCAGCGACCTCCATATCACCACAAACAGCGCGCCGCGAGTGCGCGTGCACGGGCGTCTGCGACCACTGGATATGCCGCCGCTGACGGCCGCGGACACGAAGTCGCTGGCATACAGTGTGCTGACGGACGCGCAAAAGCACCGCTTTGAAGAGAATCTGGAACTGGATTTTTCCTTCGGGTTGAAGAACCTGGCACGTTTCCGCGGCAATGTGTTCAATCAGCGCGGCGCGGTCGGCGCGGTCTTCCGTACGATTCCCTGGGAGATCAAGGGGTTTGACGCGCTGGGCCTGCCCCCAGTGGTACGAGGCCTGTGCGACAAGCCGCGAGGACTGGTGCTGGTGACCGGGCCGACGGGTTCGGGGAAGTCGACGACGCTGGCGGCGATGCTGGACAAGATCAACGCCGAGCGCGAAGAGCACATGATTACGATCGAGGATCCCATCGAGTTTCTGCACAACCACAAGAAGTGCCTGGTGAACCAGCGGGAAGTGCACGCGGACACGCACTCGTTCGCGAATTCGCTGCGCGCTGCGCTTCGCGAAGACCCCGACGTGGTGCTGATCGGTGAGATGCGCGACCTGGAGACGATTGAGTCGGCGCTGCGCATCGCAGAGACCGGCCACTTGACGTTTGCGACCTTGCACACAAACTCGGCGGCGTCGACGATCAACCGTATTATCGACGTTTTTCCGGCGCACCAGCAGCCGCAGATTCGCGCGCAACTTTCCATGGTGCTGGAAGGGATTCTTTGCCAGGCGCTGTTGCCGCGCGCTGACGGCCGGGGGCGCGTGATGGTGATGGAAGTTCTGGTGCCGACGCCGGCCATCCGGAACCTTGTGCGCGAGGACAAGATCCACCAGATTTACTCGGCGATGCAGACAGGAACGGGCCAGACGGGCATGCAGACCTTCAACCAGGGCCTGGCGAGCGCATATTTTGCGAAGCTGATTACGCTGGACATGGCGCTTTCGCGCTCTTCGAACGCGGATGAGCTTCAAGACATGATCAATCGCGGTGTGTCGACCAGCCCAACGGCGGGGAGAATGCCCACAGGCAAGAACCCGGTGGGGACGCGGCACTGACGAGGATGATGGAATTGATGGGGAAGACCAATACGGATTTCGACCGCTGAGGAGGAACTACCATGCCGGTCTATACATACAAAGGAACCAATCGCTCGGGCGCCGCGGTGGCCGGGGAGATGAACGCGGGGAGTAAGGCGGAGCTGCAGCAATTGCTGCGGCGCCAGCAGATCACCCCGACGCGCATGTCCGAGAAGGGCAAGGAGTTCAACCTCCCGACCTTTGGCGGAGGCGTCAATGCGAAGGAGTTGGCGATTTTCACACGCCAGTTCTCCGTGATGATCGACGCCGGCCTGCCACTCGTGCAGTGTCTCGAGATTCTCGCGACTCAGCAGGAGAACAAGACGTTTCAAAAGGTGCTGACGGGCACGCGCACAGCGGTCGAGGGCGGGAGCACGCTTTCGGCGGCCATGAAGCAGTACCCGAAGGTTTTTGATCCGCTCTATACGAACATGGTGGAAGCCGGCGAGACGGGCGGTATTCTCGACACGATTCTGCAGCGTCTTTCGAGCTACATCGAGAAGAACGTGAAGCTGCAGCGCGCCGTGAAATCCGCGTTGGTCTACCCGGTCGGCGTTCTGACGATCGCGGCGGGCGTCATCATTCTGCTGTTGTGGAAGGTCGTGCCGATTTTCGCGACGTTGTTCGCGGGCTTGGGCGTGGATTTGCCGCTTCCAACGAAGATCGTGATCGCGCTGAGTAATTTCGTGGGCAGCATTTTTGGCCTCCTTATCCTGGTGGCCATCGCGGCGGCCGTGTTCGGCATCAAGGTGTGGTATGGGACGCCGAGCGGGCGCATGGCGATCGATTCCCTTATCTTGAAACTGCCGGTGATGGGAATCCTGATGCGCAAGATCGCCGTCGCGCGGTTTACGCGGACGCTCGGTACGCTGATCTCGAGCGGTGTTCCCATTCTTGAAGGCCTGGATATCACGGCGAAGACCTCAGGCAATGCGGTCATTGAGAAGGCCCTGACGCAGGTCCGGAGATCGCTCGAAGAAGGTAAGTCGCTGACCGAGCCTCTAAAGGAATCCGAAGTGTTTCCTGGCATGGTCACCCAGATGATCGCGGTGGGCGAGCAGACCGGCGCGATGGATGCGATGCTGCAGAAGATTGCAGACTTTTACGAGGAAGAAGTGGACGCGGCGGTGAAGGACTTGTTGACCGCGTTGGAACCCATCATGATCGTCTTCCTGGGCTTGGTGGTTGGAGGCGTGGTTATTTCGATGTACTTGCCGCTGTTCTCCTTGATCGGAAAGCTGTCGGGACACTAAGAGACGGTTGCTTTTTCGGAATAGGAGGGCTCCCGGACGACCGGCGCCCTCCTATTCTTGTTTAAGATAGAGGCTGGGGGAAAAGTCAGGCGCAATGCCTGCCTTGTGAATCCATGGAGCAGATCCTGACACGGCGGGAGTGGCTCGAGTGGCTGACGAAGGTCCGCCTGCTCATGATTGCGCTGATCCTGGGCGTCGGCGTCGTGTGGCCACAGTATTCGCCGACCACCGGGACCGCCAAGTATTTCCTGCCCATCATCATCTTGTGGATCACGATCGGGATCCTGCACCTGATCCTGGTCCGGCTGTTGCCAACGGCGAGCTGGCTCGGGGCTCTGCAGGTTTCCTGCGACGTCGGCATGGTGACCGCGCTCGTGTATGCGACCGGCTTGCAGGACAGTAATTTCACATCGCTCTACCTGCTGGTGATTATCGTTGCGAGTATTCTGTTTTCCCGGCTGACGACCTTTCTGACGGCGATGCTGTGCCTTTCTTCGCTGGCGTTCACGACCGCGCTCGTGTACGCAGGGAAGATTCCGCGGACATCGCTGGTTGCGCCGACCTACGAGAACATTCGCCTCTGGTTCCTGAGTAATACCTTCGGATTTCTGGCAGTCGGTTATCTGGCGAGCCTGCTGGCTGTATCGTTGCGCAAGAAGAGCACGGAGCTTGAGCAGAAAAGGGAAGAGTTGCTGGAGTTGCAGGATTTCACCGCCGACATCATTCACTCCATGCGCGGAGGACTGGTGACCACGGATCTCGATGGCCGCGTGGTGCTCTTGAACCGCACTGGAGAAGAGATTCTGGGGCGGTCGTTCAGCGAACTCCGCGGGAAAGATCTGCGAGAGATCACACCGGAGTTCTGGATCGAAGACATGATCGGGCTGCCGGAGCGTCTGTCGCTCCGCCGCGAAATCGAGGTAAAGACTCCGGGCGGGGCCCGACGGGTGCTGGGTATCTCGGTGTCGCCCCTGCGTACGCGGGAAACGACGCGCAGCGGCTACGTTTTCAACTTCCAGGATCTGACGGAACTGCGGCGCTTGGAGCAGGAAGTGGCCACCAAGGAGCGCATGGCCGCGGTGGGGCGGCTCTCCGCAGCGATCGCACACGAAATTCGCCAGCCCCTGACGGCGATTGCGGGGGCGGTGAAGGAACTGGGCCGGCTGGTGCCGTTGCAAGAGGACGAGAAGCACCTGGTCAGCATTGTGGGCCGGGAATCGGAACGGTTGAATCACATCATTACGGACTTCCTGAACTACTCGCGAGAGAAGTCCTACGCGTTCGAAGAGGCGGATGTGCGCGCGCTGTTGGAGGACACACTGCTTTTGATGGAACGCAATCCGGAAGTGGTGAAGAAGTACCAGTTGGCGCGGGCATTCAACGGCAAGGTGTCGAAGTCGCGGGTCGACCCCAGCAAGATCAAGCAGGTGTTCTGGAACCT
>Ga0335082_10000102_pt1 | contig 86908 bp, 72 predicted proteins | sample Lox_Sample_41_FD_206718 | JGI IMG/M metagenome (GOLD analysis project Ga0335082, IMG submission 206718) | Soil microbial communities from Loxahatchee National Wildlife Refuge, Florida, United States - Lox_Sample_4.1 | ecosystem: Environmental > Terrestrial > Soil > Wetlands | place: USA... | reverse complement strand
TCAACCCGCGCGATGCCCCGATCCGCCACGGTCAGCGTCACCGCGGCCGCCTCGGCGAGATGACGATTGGTCACGAAGACGTGCAGCCGGCTGCCGTCGACAATGGCGCTACAGTCGATCTCGTCGACCTCGCCGTACCGTTCGCTGCGGTAGCGCGGCCCATCGACCACGGTCCGCAACGAGATCCCGCGCCGTCGCTTCGCGAACATCTCGATCGGGAAGAAGATCGATTGGATCAGCAGCTGGTCGCCTCGTGTCAGGACGGGGGCGATGACGTTGACGATCTGGGCCAGGTTGGCGACCTTCACGCAGTCGGCGTGGCGCACGAAGCTGTGCAGGAATCCGGCGACGACCAGGGCGTCCTCGAGGTTGTACACCTCTTCGATGAGATGCGCGGGGAACTGGCCGCGCGCGCTGTTGCCGTCGCTGTTGAACGTCTTGTACCACACGTTCCATTCATCGAAGCTGAGGTGAACGCGTTTGTCGGACTTGCGCTTCGCTTGTGCGGCGCGGGCGACGGCATCGATGTCTTCGATCTGCCGGTCGATGCTGCTGGTGACCGCCAGATAGTTGCGGGTGTCGTCCGTCCAGTTGCCGACGTAGCGGTGCAAGCTGATGAAGTCAGCGGTGTCCTCGAGGTGTTCGAGCACGCGCCCGTCCCAATCGGCGAAGGTCGGCATCTGCGTCGCCGACGAGCCGCAGGCAACGGTTTCGATCGACGGGTCGACCGTTCGCATCAAGCGCGCCGCGGCCTTCGCCCGAGCGGCATACTCCTCGGCGGCGCAGTGGCCGATCTGCCACGGGCCATCCATCTCGTTGCCGAGGCACCAGAGCTTGACGCCGTAGGGCTCTGGATGTCCGTTTGCGGCGCGTCGATCCCCGTACGGCGTGCCGGTCGGACCGTTGCAGTACTCCACCCAGTTGCGCGCTTCCTCGGCGGTGCCGGTGCCGAGGTTGACGGCGAGCATCGGCTGCCAGCCCATCGTGCGGCACAGGGACATGAACTCGTCGGTGCCGACGCGGTTTGGCTCTTTGCTGTCCCATGCCTTCTCGATGCGCAGCGGGCGCCGGTCGCGCGGGCCGATGCCGTCTTCCCAGTGGTAGCCGGAGACGAAGTTGCCGCCGGGGTACCGCACGACGGTGAAACCCAGGCGGCGCAGAGCGTCGAGGACATCGGTGCGGAAGCCGTCTGCGTCCGCGTGAGTGCTCGTCGGATCGTAGACACCTTCGTAGACGGCGCGTCCCATGTGCTCGAGGAAGCCACCGAAGAGGCGCGGATCGACTGGAGCGATGTGGAAGGCGGTGTGCAAATGGATGGTGGTGGAGCGCATACTCACGCGGGCTAGCACCCGGCGGCGCGCAGATACTCGCTGAGCGCGCCCGGGTCGTTTGCGCTGGCAAGCGCGGTCTCGCGCCGGATCCGATTGGCGCGGACCAGATCGGTGAGGCTACGCTCCAGCACCAGCATGCCTTCGTTGCCGCCGCCTTGCAGCGCGTTCACGATCTGCGCCGTGCGCCCCTCGCGGATCAGATTGGCGACGCCGTGGGTCACCCTGAGCAGCTCCACGGCCGGGACCCGTGCCGTCCCGTCGGTCGTCGGGATGAGGCGTTGCGCGATCACCGCGCGCAGCGCATCGGCGAGCTGCACGCGGATCTGCCGTTGCCGCTCCGGCGGGTACGTGTCGATGATGCGCTCGACGGCTGACGGAGCAGTGCGGCTATGCAGGCTGGCGAACACCAGGTGCCCCGTCTCCGCCGCGGTCAGTGCCAGGCTGATGGTCTCGGGGTCTCGCATTTCGCCGATCAAGAGAATGTCCGGATCCTCACGCAGCGCGTCGCGCAAGCCGGTGGCGAAATCGCGCACGTGCGTGCCCACCTCGCGTTGGCGGACGAGCCCGGGCGCGCGCGGAGGCCGGATGACGTACTCGATCGGATCTTCGAGGGTCACCAGCACCTGCGGGCGGGCTCGCAACGCGTGCTGCACGAGCGCCGCCAACGTGGTGCTCTTGCCGCAGCCCGTCGGCCCGCACGCGACGACCAGACCGTGCGGGAGGTCGGTGAGCGGCTCGATCTGTGGCGGCAGACTCAGCTCGGCGAGCGCCGGCGGCTCGCGGCGGAGAATGCGTACCGCGGCGCACAGTCCTTCGTCGCTGGCATAGACGTTCACCCGCAGGCGTCCGAGCCCGGGCACGTCGATGGCGCGGTCTCCCGAACCGCCGGCGCGCACGCACTCCAAGCCCTCCGGTCCGCCGAGCACCGCCGCCGCGTCGAATCCCGGCGGGCCTTCGAGCGCCTGCAGGGCGCCGTTGATGCGGACGATGGGCGGCCGCTGCGGGCTCAGGTGAATGTCGCTGGCTCCCTGAGCCACCGCGCGCGTCAGCACGGCAACGAACGCCGCCGGCAGCTTCCCGGTCTCGGCGACGGGGCTCGTTGTGGTCGCGCCGCGTGCATCGGGTTGCGGTGCTCCATTCGATACGTCGTCCGCGCCCGTTGCGTGTGCGTCGCGACGAAAGCACACCTCCAGCGTCGATTCGTCAGGCTGGCCGAGCAGCAGGGCGAACGTTCCCAGTTCGGCGTGACTGTAGGTGAGCGACAGTTGGCCGCGCTGGCGCAGCGCCGCTTCGTGTGACGTCCACAGATCGTCGAGCAAGGCGCGCAGACGTTCCGTCGACATCACCGGAATCGTCAGCGGCAACTCGGTGTCGTCCCGGAACATCTGGGGCCGGCGATCCGACGCCAGCCTTAGCTCCGAGCCACCTTGCTGCACCAGAATCTTGAGCACGCTGTCGATCGCCTTCATCTCGGCCTCGTCCTCTCCGCCACCGATCTTTGCCTCACCGCTGGCGCGGCTGCAACCAGGCGAAGGGTTGGCCCCGGCCTCGCAAAGCGATATAGGATCGCCACGACGGAAAGGGGGGCGATGATCATCTCAGTCATCAACCACACACGTGGTGAGATCCGCGACGAGGGGTTGCAGGCGGTGATCCGGGCCATCAATCGCCAGATCACGGAAGACTTCGCGCCCTACTGGGGGTTGAACGCGGAGTTGAGACTCGAGGGTCGATTCGGTCGCGCCTCGGCGAAGAGCGCGTCCGACATGCGCGGCGACGCGGTGCTGTATCTCTGCGGTGCCGTGCCGAAGAGCGTCGACGGGCTCGTCGGCGTTCACGAGAGCACGTACCGCGGCATCCCGTACGGTTTCGTGTTCACCGAACTGTCGGGGAAGCTGGATGAAGAGTGGAGCACGACCTTGTCGCACGAGGTGCTCGAGCTCATCGCCGACCCTGAGGTCAACCTCGTGGTGATGGGCCCGCATCCGGCGCGTCGGGGCAAGAACGTGTTTCACTGGTATGAGATGTGCGACGCGGTCCAGAACGAATCGTACAAGATCGACGGCGTCGCGGTGTCCAACTTCGTGTTGCCCCTCTACTTCACCGGCGGCGAAGAACGTGGCGGCCGCAACGACTTCCTCGGGCGCGCGCACCAGGGCAAGACCCTCAAGTCGTTCGGCGTCAACCCGGGTGGCTACATCGGCTTCTACGATCCGGACACCGGCGGTGACGACACGTTTCCTCCCGACGACCCGGTCGCCGCCAAGCGCATGCAGATCAAGGGCGAAGCCAAGGCGGCCCGGCGACTGATTCGGTATCGACGCTTCTTTGCGCCGCGGGTGACCAGCGCGCCGGCAGCGCGGCGGCGGCCACCGACGGCCCGCGGCTAAGCCGTCAGGGCAGGGGAAGCCCGAACAACGTCGCGATTCCCCAGGTGGTGAAGCCCACGAAGATGGGGATCGTCAGGTTGTCGTCGATGCGCAGCGGCAGCAGCTCGCATGCCGTGGCGGCGAGCCCGATCGTCCCCGCGGCAGCGCCGATGGCGAGCGCCGGGGCCGTGGTGCCGCAGTGGAGGACGAGCGCTGCGATCGTCACGGTTGCCGCGAAGAAGGCCAGCGAGCCTTCGACGCTGCGGTTGTCCGTGATGCGCCGGCGGCCGAAGCGAATGCCGACGACGGCGGCCAGTGGGTCGGCGACGGCCAGGGTGTAGATGGCCACCAGAGCGGCGAGCTTCGGCACGGTGAGGATCGTCAGCAGCACGGCGATCGCAAAAGGGGTCATCGCCGACTCGCGCACCTGCTCCTCGGCGCGCACGAAGGTGCGGTTCACCCACGGCGCGTAGCGCGCCACGGCCCTGGGGTACGCGATGCGGATGCGGTCGACGATGTAGACGATGCAGGCAACGGCTCCGAAGATCCGCACCACTTGCTCGTGCGTGAAGAGCAGCGCGTACGCGGTGGCGCTCGTCACCCCGTTCACGAGGTGAAAGAGGCGCCGGCCGAGCTGGGTGTCGTTTCGCGTCGCGGCTGGGGCGCCGTCAGTAGGCGCGTCGGTTGGAAGGGGAGGCGTCATGGCGCTTGTCGCCATCGGGGTTGCCGAGCGATGCGGCCGGGCGGTAATCGGTGCCGAGGGCGGTGCTACCAGCCGCGCAGATCGACCGCCCAGGTCTCCAGAACGTCTTCGCCGCTGACGACGTGGAGACGCTCGTGATAGGCAACCGTGGGGTCGATGTGGGCGGGCCACACGTGAATCCGATCGCCGACGCGCGCTGGGTGTTCGGGAACGAAGGTGACGTGCTCATCGGAGCAAAAGAGCACCTGCGCCCCGTTGATCGTCGGGTTGCCGTGATCCATGCCGAGCGCCTTCAAACCGCAGTCGGCGACCGCGTAGTTCGGCGAGACGGAGATCACCGTGGCGAGGATGCTGAGCGCCTGGCGAAACGGCAGGTCCAGCTGTGCGTATGCCGTATCCATGAGCGCATAGGACCCCGCCTGAATTTCGGTCGCCCACACGTTGCACTCATACGTGCCGGTGCCGCCGGCGGAGATCAACTCGCCGCCCACCTGCGCGTGCGCGAGCAGCAGCAGCACCATGGCGTCCTCCGTCAGGCGCTCGCGGGTGCCGTGATCGGCGATGCCGACGGCGTGACCTTCGTAGCCCATCACGCCGCGCACCACGAGGCCCTGGCGGCGCGCCAGGTCCGCCAAACGGCCGGCGTCCTCCGGCGCGCAGCCGCAGCGTGGCAAGCCAACGTTGACGTCGATCACCACTTCGCGCACGCCCCCCGCGGCGGCGGCGGTGATGGTGGCTGGGGAATCGACGGCGACGGTGACGCGGGCCGCGAGCGCGCCGAGACGCCGTGCGTCGACGACCTCGTTGGCGAGCAGCAAGTCGTCGCCGAGCCCGGCGGCCGCCAAGCCTTCGACTTCGCGGATCGTGGCGCAGGTGAAGTGTCGATGCCCGGCGGCTGCCTGACGCCGGGCCAGCGCCGTGCACTTGTGCGCCTTCACGTGCGGCCGCAGGCGCGAGCCGGGAAGCGCCGCCGCCATGGTGCTCAGGTTGTGATCGAGATCCGCCGCGCTGACCAGCGCCGCGGGGGTCTGTAGCTGGTGGGTGGTGGTGGCCATCACGACTCAACGGGCGCGGGCGCCCTCGAAGACGTCATTTGTCCTTGCGGCCCGGCATCGAGCTCGATACCGCTCCCGCTGCCGGCAGGTAACACTCGCGCACGTAGTCGCCCACCATGCGTGCGGCGTTGAACCGCGGCGCCAGGGTGACGACGGCGTGCTTCATGCGCGCCACCCAATCGTGCGGCACCTTGTCCGCATCGCGCCGGTAGTACAGCGGCACAACATCGTCCTCGAGGGCTCGATAGAGCGACTCCGCGTCACGAGCGTCCTGGACGGCCGGAGTGCTGTGGATATCGCCCTCGCCGACGGTGAAGCCGTTGTGCCCGTCGTAGGCTTCTGCCCACCAGCCGTCCGGCACCGACAGATTGAGGGCGCCGTTGAGCAGCACCTTCTGCCCGCTGGTGCCGCACGCCTCCAGCGGCCGCCGCGGCGTGTTGAGCCAGACATCCGTGCCCTGCACGAGATGGCGGGTGACACTGAAGTCGTAGTCCGCGATGAAGGCGACGCGGTGGCGAAAGCGCGAGTCGTGCGTCAGCTCGACGACCTGTTGCAGGACCCGTTTGCCGTTGTCGTCGTGGGGATGCGCCTTGCCGGCGAAGATGATCTGCAGGCCGCCGCCCGGGGCGTTGACGAGGCGTTCGAGTCGATCGGCGTCGGTGAACAGCAGCGCGGCACGCTTATACTCGGCGAACCGCCGGGCAAAGCAGAGCGTCAGGACCTCTCCGTCGAAGTGCGGGAGATCTGGAGCCAGCTCGGGCGCGTTTGTCCCACTGGTCTGCAGGACACAACGGCGCAGGACGTAGTTCAGCATGCGTCGCTTGAGCACCTGATGCGCCTCCCAGAATGCGGCGTCATCGATGCGCTCGATCGCGGCTTGTGCATCCGGTGCGCACAGGCACGCTTGCCAGTCCGGCCCCAGGTAGTGCTCGTAGAGGTTGCGCATCTGTGGCGCCAGCCACGAGAGGCTGTGGACGCCGTTGGTGATGTGGCCGATGGGCACGTCGGGCTCGGGGCGCCCCGGCCACAAGCTCTGCCACATTTGTCGGGTCACGTGTCCGTGCAGTGCCGAGACGGCGTTGGCGTAGCGTGCCGATTTCAGCCCGAGCACCGTCATGCAAAACGTCTCGTATGGGTCATAGGGGTTGACTCGCCCGAGCGCGAGCAAGTCGTCGGATGACAGTCCGACCTCGTGTTGCAACCAGCCGAGGTGCTCGATGACGAGATCGGGGGCGAAACGATCATGGCCCGCCGGCACCGGTGTATGTGTGGTGAACACCGCGCGCAGCGCAACATCGCGATGCGCGACCGCGAACGCCACGCCCTGCGTTGCCGCCCACTGGCGTGCCAGCTCGAGGGGCGCGAAGGCGCAATGCCCTTCGTTGAGATGCAGCACACCGGGCCGGATGTTGAGCGCGTTCAGCATGCGGATGCCGCCGATGCCGAGAATCATCTCCTGGCGGAGGCGAACGCGGAGGTCGCCTCCATACAGCTGGGCGGTTAGGGCGCGATTCGCGTCACTGTTGCCGTCGACGTCGGAATCGAGCAGCACCAACTTCGCCCGCCCGACGTCGGCGCACCAGGCGCCGATACGCACGTGGTCGCCGTCGAGAGGAATCTCGACGATGATAGGCTGGTTGCTGGTGTCGACGGCCCGGCGCATCGGCAGGGTCTCACGCTTGACGTGACCGTAGCTTTCCAGCTGCCAGCCGTTGCGATCCAGTTGCTGCTGGAAGTAGCCCAGGCCATAGAAGATGCCGACGCCCACCAAGGGGACGCCGAGGTCGGAGGCGCCTTTGACGTGATCCCCTGCCAACGCACCCAAGCCGCCCGAGTAAATGGGGAGCGACTCGTGCAAGGCGAACTCCGCTGAGAAATAGGCGACGGGACGGGTGCGCAACGACCCGCACAGGCCGGCCCCCCAGCTTTGATGATCGCGCAGATACTCTTCCAGGCGGCGGAACGCCAGGTTGATGCGGCTTTCCAGGGCGGTCTCCTCGGCGCGACGCAGCAGCCGCTCGGGCCGCAGCTCAGTCAGGAAGGCAATCGGGTTGTGGTTGACCTCGCGCCACAGCGCGGTGTCGAGGTCACGAAAGATGGCGATGACTTCGGGCTGCCAGGTCCACCACAAGTTTCTGGCCAGCTCGTTCAACCGTGCGGCGAGGGATTCGGCGAGATCTTCCACTTATCTGTCTGCTCGGACCGGCGGGCGCGTCGCGACACATGCGGTGCGGCTCTGCCGTGAGTGTAGCGACGGTGGTCCCGGCATGCGGCAATTTGGACGATGGACACGACGAAGGCGAGAGGACAAGGGCACTGATCAAAACGCACGGAGCTCCGGTGTTCTGCCGGAGCTCCGTGCGGGCGGAACTAATTCGTAAAGCGCGGACTACTCGACGTGCAGCTCGACGCGGCGGTTCTGCGCGCGACCGTCGTCGGTGTTGTTGCTGGCCACCGGCTTGGATTCGCCGAAGCCCTCCGTGCGCAGCCGACTGGCGGCGACGCCGTGGTCGACCAGGTACTTCTTCACCGATTCGGCGCGACGCTGCGACAGCTTCATGTTGTACGCGTCGGTGCCGCGGCTGTCGGTGTGGCCCTCGACGATGACGCCGATGGTGCCCTCTTCCTTGAGGATCGACACGGCTTCGTCGAGCACCGGCACCGCATCCTTGCGGATGTTCGATTTGTCGAAATCGAAGTGCACACTGCGCAATACGATTTTCTTCTTTGGCGGCGGCGTTGGCGCCGCAACGGGTGGAGGAGGAGGCGGCGGCGGGGGCGCGGGGGCTTCGGCGAAACTGTACTTGAAGCCCACACCGCCCACAGCCCAGCGGATATCGGCCGGGCCTTGTTCGTCGGACGTCTGTGGTTCCGGGGCGCCGAGGAAATAGGGATGCGGGGCCATATAGGCGCGGTTCCACCGACCGAACAAGCCCACGGCGATGTTATCCGTGATGTTGATGTCGAGGCCGCCGCCCACCGAGAAGCCCGGTGCCAACTGGTTGAGGCGGCCACTGACCCCCTTGAATCCACCGCCCTGCGCGGTGATGTACAGGTCGAGCAGCTCACCGAGCGGGACTTGCAGTCGCGGTCCGACGGTCAACCCGAGGATGGTTGTGTACTGGTTTTCGTTGTTGATGTTGGGCTGGAAGAACCGGCGATTGTCGTTGTCCGGTTCCTGCGCGATGATTTGGAACTCCCCTTGCAAACCAAGGTAGTCGTTGAACATGTACCCGGCGAACGGAGCGCCACTGACGCCGGTCTGCACGTGCGCCCGGTATTCGCCGTTGGTCGGCTCCGACACGCCGGCATCGACACCGACGAACGGTCCCTCGGCGGCACGCGCGGCTGGAAGGGCCAACATCAGGCCCAGTAGAAGAAATAACGGAGATAGGCGCAATCGGTTCATCTCGACTCCTCCTCTCGTTCGGACCTGAGAGATCCGGCCACTCGGTCCCGTTGCGTTCCGAACTCCGTATATGCCACAGGCCCCAGGGTCGGTCAAGGAAGCCTACTTCACGATGTATGCACAAAAAGTAAACATAGACATTGCACAATCGCCCCCTTTGCTGGTTGAATCGGACCAGCGCCCGAGGGTTGCGTGCAGCTGTGGAGCGCGACCGACGTGGCGCATGGCGATCGCTTTCGCAGGGTTTCCTCCAAGAAATCGAGTCGACATTCGCCGCTTCTCTGCCACCCGGCTACATGCTAGGAGTCGAGATATCCCTCGATGGAGCTGCCGGCTCCGTGGCCGAAATGGCAATCTCCCTGAACCTTCTCATCGTCGAATCTTCGGACACTGAAGCCGAGGGCCTGGCCCGGGTGTTGCGACGCGCGGGCCAGACTCCCGTGTGGACACGGGTCGACACGGCGACCGCTTTGGCGGCCGCGCTTGCTGCGCAGCCATGGGACTTGGTGCTCGCCAACGCCTCGCTACCCGGCGTCGAGGCTCCTGTAGTCCAACAGGCCCTCGCAGCCAGCACGTCGGACGTCCCCTTGCTCATCGTGTCCGCTCCAGAAGCCGAAGCTGACGCCATAGCAGCGATGCGCGCCGGAGCCCGAGACTACGTGATCAAGACGCACTTGCAGCGGCTCCCTGCCATCGTCGAGCGCGAGTGGCGCGACGCCGATCTGCGGCGCGCACGCCGGCAGCTCGAAGGTGAGGGCGAGGCACGAACCCGCGCCATTCTCAATACGGCTGTTGACGGCATCATCATCATCGATGAGTGCGGAATCATCGACTCCTTCAACCCGGCGGCGGAACGGATTTTCGGCTACCGCGCCGATGAGGTGGTCGGTCGTAATGTCACCGTCCTCATGGGGCCTCCGTACCGGGACCAGCACGATGAGTACCTGACGCGTTACCGGCGCACGGGCGAGCAACGCATCATCGGAATTGGCCGCGAGGTAGTCGGTTGCCGCAAAGGTGGTGCCCCGTTTCCAATAGATTTAGCGGTGAGCGAGGTCGTCCTCGGCGACCGGCGTCTGTACACCGGCATCGTGCGCGACATAACGGAACGCAAACAGGCCGAGATCAAGCTGCGCAAACTGGAACAGCTGGCGCAGCAGCGCGAGCGCCTGGCCGACATCGGCGCGATCGCGGCGCAGATCGCCCATGATCTCGGGAACCCGTTGGCAGGCGTGTCCATGCAAGCGCAGCTCATCTTGCGCCGCGCCGCGCGCAACGCCGAGCAACCCCTGAGCACCATCGTTCAACCCATGGAGCGCATCCTGGCCGAGGTGCGGCGACTCGACTCGTTGATCAAGGAGTTCATGGAGTTTTCCCGCGAGCAACGCCTCGACCTCAAGCGCGTTGAGCTCCATGGCTTCCTGCGGCGCGTCGGGGACCTCTGGGAACCGGTGGCGGCGGCACGCCGGATCGCCCTGAGCGTCGCGACACCATCCGGCATGCCGTCCCTGACCGCCGACGAGGAGAAACTGCGGCGTGTCATGGACAACCTGGTGAAGAACGCCATCGAAGCGATCGACATGGGCCCGGGCGCCGTCGACATCCGGGCTGACTGGGACGGCAACAACGTGGTCCGCATCGCCGTGAGTGACACGGGTCCGGGTATTCCGGAGAGCGTCCAAGTGTTCCGTCTCTTCGAGACCACGAAGGCCGACGGCTCCGGCATTGGCCTCGCCGTGACCAGGCAGATCGTCCTCGCGCATCGTGGTAGTATCGACTTCGTGGCGCGCGAACCCCGGGGGACGGTCTTCTCCATTAAGCTGCCGTGCAACGGACCCGTGACGTAGGCGTTGCCACCGCAGCGATCCCCCCGGGCGTCGGTGTGAGCCCGCCGCACTTCGACTTCCCGAACGCAAGAAAGTGTGTGCCGGATCTGCTCCGGCCGCTTCCAAGACTGTGGAGCCCTGCACGCTTCGGGGCGTCATTCCGCCCTCGTCGCGTTCGGTCCCGGCATTGCTAGGTTGAGGACCAACGGAGAAGCCTGTGGTCGAGTCGTATGGCCTATTCAGCAACTGTCCGCATGTCCACCGAACCCTTCACGTGCGAGCCGCTTATGGTTGTCCTCGTCGACGATGACGAGAGCTTTCGGAGCGCGTTGGCGGAAACGCTCCGCGAAGACGGCCACGCCGTGCTCGAGTTTGCCTCAGCGGTCGATGTGCCCTCGTTGCACACGCTGCCCGCCGTCGACGTCGTGATCACTGACTATGACATGCCCGGCAAGAATGGTCTGGCCTTCGCCGATACCATCCACACCGAGCACCCGCACGTTCCGGTGATCCTGGTGACCGCTCTGCCAACGTCCGACCTGGTCGCCCAGACCGCGGTGCGCACCTACATCCGTCTGTTGGCCAAGCCGTTGAACTACGCCGAGCTGAGGAACGTCCTGCTCGGGTTACCCGGGCCGGCGCGGACGCTCCGTTAGCGCCGCCGGGCGCGGCGGTGCCACGGCACAGTCAGCACCGGCGTCGTCGCCGTGCGTACGACTTTCTCGGTGACGCTGCCGAGCAGCAAGTGCGACAAACCGGTGCGGCCGTGCGTGCCCATGATGATGAGATCGGCCTTTTGCCACTTCGCCTCGTCGACGATCACCTGATAGGGCGTGCCGGTGCGGAGCACCAGCCGGCACGCTGCACCGCGCCGCTTCAGACGAGCTGCCACCGTCGCCAGCTGCTCCTTCCCGAAGCGTTGATGCTCCTCCAGCATCAACCCGAGGTCGCCGGCGTAGTAGAGCGGCTCGACGACGAACAACACCGTCAGCGTTGCCCCCGAGACCTTGCTCAGCTCCGCGGCATAGTCGACTGCATGCAGCGAGGTGTCAGAAAAGTCGGTCGGAATCAGAATTCGCTTGATCGCCATTCAACGCTCCCTCGATCGCTTCGTGGGCGTGCGGTGCGCCCGCATCTCGACACGGAAATGCTCGGGAACCGGCGTCCACGCGTCGAGCACCTTGGCTGCGCCGTCGATCGGACGCGAGCTGTGCTCGGCATTCGGCAGGACCCGCACGCCCTCGCCGGGGCCGAGGATGCGCTGCTGGTCGCCGACCGTGAACTCGACATTTCCCTGCAGCACGTAGGTGATCTGCTCGTACGGATGATGGTGCATCGGCACGACCGACCCCGCCGGATACTCTACGAACGTCATCATCAGGTTGTCGAGATCCACCGACCGCACGTGGATTCCAGCCATGACTTCCTTCGTCGGGAGATCGTCGACACGAAAGAACGAGCTTGTCCATGGATCGGATTTCATCGCTATCCCTCACCCTACCGGTGGTTGCAAGCCCCTGGCCAACGCGCGGCCCGGTCGGCGCTGCCGGGGCACGCCGCGGTGATTTCAGCGCTGGGAAGAGTCGCACAGCCGAATTGCAGTTCCGGGAATGGGGCATGACGCTGGGCCGACCGTTCTGTGGTAGGGAAGATCCACCACCGGAATCGGAGGATACGCCGTGGCGCGGCCGATGAAGCACTTCTCCATGATCCGCAGCTTTCACCTGGCCGATCTGCTCACCATCGCCAACGGCTGCTGCGGAATCGGCGCGGTCTTCCACGCCATGCGCTACATGGCACAGCCGGCGGCGCGCCATCTGGTGGTGGCGGCGGCGTTGGTGCCGCTGGCCATCGTGTTCGACGTGCTCGACGGGCGCGTCGCCCGCTGGCGCCACAAGGCGTCGCCGATGGGACGCGAGATGGATTCGCTCGCCGACGTCATCTCGTTCGGTGTGGCCCCCGCCGCCATCGCCTTCGCCGTCGGTCTGACGACCGTGCTCGATCAGATCGTGCTCACGTACTTCGCCGTCTGCGGGTTGAGCCGACTGGCGCGCTACAACGTCACGGCGGAGGAGCTGGCCGGGACGTCGGGGAAGGTGCCGTACTTCGAAGGCACGCCGATTCCGACGAGCATCGTGCCGCTCGGCGTGCTGCTGATCGCCCTGCGCACCGACTCCCTGTTGCCGGTGCAGGTCCTCGGCATGCCAATGCACCTGGTCGTGCTGGTGTTCGCGTTGTCCGGCAGCCTGATGATCAGCAAGACACTGCGCATCCCGAAGCCCTGACGCGGGCTCACAGTTGGCGGCCCGCCATGTGGCCGTCGAAGATGGCTCGATCGACGGGGCGCACGGCAACTGCATCACCGACGCGGATGACCTCGGCGACGCGGCCCTGCAACGCGAAGTACAGCGCCTCGTCCGGGAGGCCGTTGGTTCGGATGACGACGGTATCGACGTCGCCGAGCGGCTCGAGCTGGCGCGACAGCGTGTCCACGAGCGTCACCGCGTGGTGGCCGATGGCGGCGAGCCCGCAGTTCGGTCGCCAGCGCATGCCCGCCTGCGCGGCCCGCGGCAGCGCGTAGCCCATGGTCTCGCGATCGAGGTTGATCGGCATCGGCAGCGGTGTGACCACGGTAACGTGCTTGCCCAGGGTTGCCAGCAGCTCGCCGAGGCCGATGGCCTCAATGTGTCCGACGACGTCGAAGATGAGGACGCGCCGCCCGAGCCGCTCCGGTGCCAGCAGCGCCTGCTCGTGATCGATGACGAAGTCCTGTTCCGAGCCGGCCACCGGCATCGGAAAGAACTTCGACGACGCCAGCTTCGTTGCGCGCCCGCCGGTGGCGACGATCACCGCGTCCGGATGCAGCGCGACGACCGAGTCGGCGCTCGCCTCGCAGTTGAGACGGATGTCGACGCTTTGCCGGGCGCACTCCGCGGCACGCCAGTCGGCGAAGTCGGCGATCTCGGCGCGCCCCGGCAGTTGCTGCGCGAGCCGAATCTTCCCGCCCAGCCGGTCGCCTCGCTCCAGCAGAATCACACGGTGGCCGCGGGCGGCGGCGACCCACGCCGCTTCCAGGCCGGCCGGCCCGCCGCCCACGACGACGACCGTCTTGGCGCGCGCCGCCGCCGTCAAGGTGCCGAGACCCAGCATCGCGTCGCGCCCGACCGCGGGATTGGTCACGCAGGTGATCGGCAGGCTTTGCGTGAGGTTGCCGTAGCACCCTTGGTTGCAGCCGGTGCAGCGGCGAATGGTGTGGGCGGCGCCGGCGGACGCCTTGCGCGCCCACTCCGGGTCGGCGATGAGCGCGCGCACCAGCGTCACCGCATCCGCGTCGCCACGTTCGAGAACGCCTTCGGCTTCCTCGGGAGTGAGGATGCGGTGCACGGCGAACACCGGTACGGCGCGCATCGATTGCTTGACCGCACGTGCGGCGTAGGTACCGAGCAGATGCGGCGTGTACAGGGGGCGGACCATGCCGATGCCCGAGATGCCGACGCTGACGTTGATGAAATCGACTAACCCGCGCGCTTCGAGCCGTTGCGCGATGTCGGCCGCGTCGGCCGCGGTGAGGCCCTGCTCCCGCAACTCTTCGTCGCCGACCAGCCGCACGCCCACGGCGACGCGCGGTCCGACCACCGCGCGCGTCGCTTGCAGCACTTCGACCAGGAAACGCATCCGGTTGTCGAGGCTGCCGCCGTAGGCGTCGGTGCGCTGGTTGCTGCGCGGCGACAGGAACTCGTGGATCAGGTAGCCGTGCGCCGCGTGGATCTCGATGCCGTCGAAGCCGCCGGCGGCGGCGTGATGCGCCGAGTGCGCGAAGTACTGCACCAGCTCGCCAATCTCCTCGACCTCGAGCGGCTTCGGCGCCTCGGTCGAGTTGACGACGTGCGACGGCGTCCACGCCGGCAGCTTCGACCACGCCCCGAAGTTGACGCCGCCATTGTGTGCCAGCTGGATGAACGCCAGGGCGCCGTGCGCGTGGATGGGCCCGGTGACGTCGCGGAAGTGGGGCACCGCGGCCGCGTCCCACGCCGCGGCGTTGTTGGTCATCTGGTACGCCGTCGTCGGATGCACCTGCGTTTGCCCGACGATGATCACCCCGGCGCCGCCGCGCGCCCGGTCCTCCACGTACCGTCCGAGCCGGGCGCCGTGGAAGCCGGGCTCGCCCCAGGTGCGCGCCGGCTCCGAGAACATCGTGAAGTGGGCGCCGAAGACGACGCGGTTGCGCGAGCGCACCGGACCGATCTGCAGCGGCGACAACAAGCGCGGGAACGACATCACTCCACCTCCGAGCACACGGCGAGACGCAGCATATCGCCGCGCGCCGGCGCGAGGGAAGCGGGTGGTCTCTCAGTAGGCGACGTGGGCTTCGAGCGTCCCCGCGTCGTTGCGAAACACGACGAGGCGCGACATGCAGGGCATGCAGTACACCCGGTCGCCCGGGCGCAGCTCGCGAGTCGAGCGGATCACGACCTTGCAGACCGGGCAAATCACCTCGTTGGGCGCCAGGCTGTCGGCGGGGCCCCTCCACTTGCGGTAGAAGCGCCGGTACTTCCTCGGCACTTCGTCGAAGCCGGTGTCTTCGAGGATGAAGCGTTGGCGCCCCGCCTCGGCGCCGCGCTCCTCCGACTCGAGCGGGTCGACCATCACACGAATCCCAGCCGCTCGACCGACTCCAGGTAGGCGCGGCCGAGCTGCTCTTCCTCGTCGCGCGGCAAGCCGATGTGCTGCACGGTCTCGGCGAGCGTGTCCAGCACCAGATGGTCGAGCTCCTTCTTGACCTGACCGATGCGGGCGCGGATGTGCGGCGACCCGGCGAGACGCCGCCCAATCTCGTTTTCTCCGAAGCCAATGTGCCGGCGCTCGTCCTTGACGACGCCGAGCAGCACCTCGCGGGTGATCGGATCGGCGGTCTGTGCGTGGCTGTGGAAGACGGCGAACTCGAGCGCCTCGAGGATGACGTTTTGCGCGAAGATCGCCGCCTCCCAATCCTTGCTGGCGACCAGCTCCAGCAAGCGTCGCTTGAACAGCCGCAAGCTGAGGCTGGCGCGGCGCTCCACCTCCGCCTCCGGCGCCGCGACGCCGATGTCGCGCAAACGGTGCAGAAAGACCTCGAGGTGGCGGCCCTCGTCGGCCACCTGCGTCGACAGGAACACCTTGGCGAGCCGGTTCGGCGCGATGGCGATGAGCCCACTGGCACCTTCGAGCGCCGCGGTCTCGCCGACGCAGTAGTTGCAGAGCACCGTGGTCAGTCGGTCGCGCTCGAGATCCGACAGCGGCGCCTCGACGGTCTCCGGTCGATGGCCGTAGGTGAGGCCCGACAGATACCCCTCGACCGCTTGGAACCAGAACTCGAAGGAGTGGACCTCCTCGAGAAACGCCTGCGGGTCGAGATCGTGGATGTCCGTCGGCGGCGCCGACACCGCACGTGGAGCCATTCGACGCGCCCTAGGGCCGCACCGGCGTCTGGTACTGGATCCCGATGCGTCCGAGCCGGGTCTTGAACTCCTTCAGCACCGTGTCGGCGAGCACCTGTTCCATTTGTTCCGGCGTCATCTGACTCAGGTCGACGCCCTGATACTCGGCGTGCGCCGGCTGCTGGAGCTTGTCGAACTCCGCCGCGGCGGCGTTGTTACGAAAGGCGTCGGCGAAGGTCGCCAACATGTAGTAGGACATTTCCTTCTGCATGCGCTCGATCTCCGGGCGCTTCTCGGGGAAGTCCTTGATCAGTGTGCCGATTCGATTCTCCCCGAAGCCGACGTGCCGCCGCTCGTCGGCGATGGTGCCGGCGAGGGTGTGCGCGAATTTCTGATTCATCTCCTGATTGAGCGCGTACATCATCTCGAAGACACTGAACGCCATGCCTTCGAGGACGATGTTCTGACCGACGACGCCCGCGACGAAGTCCTTCTTGTCAACCTTTTCGAGGAGGATGGCGGCGAACTTCACCAGATTGGGGTTGGCGTAGGTTTGAATGACCGACTCCAACTGGTTCTTGGCGACGCCGAGGTCGAAGAGCCGGCGGGTGAAGATCTCGACGTGGCGCGCCTCGTCCAACGTCTGCGTTGCGAGGAAGCGCTTGCTGGCCTCGTCGGGCGCGGCATTGATCAGACCGGACGAGGCGGCCAGCGCGCAGCGCTCGCCGACGACCAGCTGCACCGTGGTGCGAATGGTCTCCTCATGGAGCACCTCGTTGGTGATCAACAGCGACGGTTCGGCTTCACCCGGCGCATGACCATACTCGGTGTTCTCCAGATACCCTTGCGGGCAGGACTCCAACCAGCTTTGGATCGAGTACGCGGACAAGAAATCGGCCATTGCTTCCCTCCTGGTTGAGCGTTTGATGGCCGAGCCATTAGCGCCCTGTCGCATTGCTCGGTATGATCAAGATCATAGAAGGAGCAACCGTTCGGCAGTTTCCGCCTCCGAGGGCTTGTGTTTCCGGACCGCCACCGAGATAGGAGAGGCGCATGGGCCGTAGGGAAGATTCCATCGTCGCCGCATAAGGGAGTTGGATGACACCTGCCACAGCGAACCCTGTCCACGACGTGTCCGGCCATTGCACCGAGCCGGAGCTGACGGCGCCGGTCGACGAGTGCACGCCGGACGGCACCCTCAACCGCGCCGCCGTCGGGTGGTCGCGCCAACCGCTGCACCGCTGCAACCTGTCCGGCCGTTGGCCGCGTAAGAAGCGCTGGGACTACTGGTGTGTCACCACCGACACCCATCTGCTGTCGCTGACCTATGCGAGCATCGACTACATCGGCTTGGTAGACGCGTGGGCGCTCGACTACGCCACCAAGGCGGTCGTCCAGCACGGCGCGTACGTGCCGTTCGGCAGGGGCTTCGCGCTGCCGGAGACCGTGGGCGGTGGCGACATGCGCTTCACCAGTGCGAGCTTCAACCTCGCCATTCTGGAAGAGACCGAAGGCACGCGATTGCGCGTCGACTTCCGCACGCGTGCCGGCGCGACGCTCGATGCCGACGTCCTCGTGACGCGGCCGGCGCGGCATGAAACCTTGAACGTGATCATTCCGTGGAGCGACCGCTGCTTCCAGTTCACGTCGAAGCACAACACCCGCCCGGCGCATGGACGGATGGTGGTGAATGGTCGCGCCTACGCGTTCGGCGCGGAGAATCAGGCCTTCGGCTGCCTCGACTACGGCCGCGGCATCTGGCCGTACCGCTGCGTGTGGAACTGGGCGTCCGCATCTGGAGTGCAGAACGGACGAACGGTGGGGCTCAACCTCGGCGGCAAGTGGACCGACGGCACCGGCATGACCGAGAACGGCTTGTGCATCGACGGCCGCCTGCACAAGCTGTCCGAGGAGCTGGTATTCGCATACGACCGGAGCAACTTCATGGCCCCGTGGCGCATCCGGACGCCGCTCTCGGGGCGCGTCGACCTCACCTTCGTGCCGTTCTTCGAGAAGGCGCCCACGCTGAACCTGCTGGTATTGGCGACCGACCTGCACGTCTGCTTCGGGCACTTCGACGGTCACGTGGTCACCGACGAGGGCGAGCGCATTGAAGTGCGTCACCTCATCGGCTGGGCCGAGGAGCACCGCGCGCGCTGGTAAAGGGAGTTAGGTGGCACCGGCGTCCCGCCAGTGCCACCGTCAGATGGCGCGCTCGCGGCCCTGCCAGTACGGGTCGCGCAGCTTGCGCTTGTAGAGCTTGCCGTTCGGGTCGCGCGGCATCGTTTCGATGAAGTCGATCGACCTGGGGCACTTGTACTTGGCGGCGCGCTCCAGGCAGAACTTGGTGATCTCTTCGGCGAGCTGCGATGACGCTTGCACGCCCGGCGCGGGCTCGATCACCGCCTTCACCTCTTCGCCCCAGTCCTCGTGCGGGATACCGAACACCGCCGCGTCGGCGACCTTCGGGTGCGTCAGCAGCACCGACTCGACCTCGCTCGGATAAATGTTCACGCCGCCGGAGATGATCATGTCGATCTTGCGGTCGCACAGAAAGAGGTAGCCGTCGTCGTTCAGGTAGCCGACGTCGCCGACGGTGAAGAAGCCGTCGCGCCGGTTGGCGTCGGTCTTCGCCTTGTCCTTGTGATACTCGAAGTCCGCCGACCCGAGCTTCATGTACACCGTGCCCGGCTGTCCGACGGCGCAGTCCTTGCCCGCATCATCGAGAATGCGCACCTCCGAGGTGGGCCAGGCGCGCCCGACCGTGCCGGGGTACTGCAACCACTCCTCGGGGGTGACCAGCGTGCCGCCCCCCTCGCTGGCCGCGTAGTATTCGTAGATCACCGGACCCCACCACTGCAGCATGCGACGTTTGACGTCGACCGGGCAGGGGGCCGCCGCATGGATCATGTGGCGCAACGACGAGACGTCGTACTTGGCCTTCACTTCCTCCGGCAACGCCAGCAGGCGGTGGAACTGCGTCGGCACCATGTGGCTCGTCGTGACACGATACTTCTGGATGGCCTCCAAGCACGTCTCCGGCGTCCAGCGATCCATCAGCACGACGGTGTGCCCGTAGTGCAGCGACGACCCGGCGAACATCAGCACCGCGGTGTGGTACAGCGGTGAGCCGGTGAGGTGGACGTTGTCGTTCTCCGGTTGGATGCCGAACATGGCGAGGAACATGGCGAACACCGAGAACACCATGTCCGGATCATACGGCGCGAGCGGCCGCCGCACGCCCTTGGGGCGGCCGGTGGTGCCGGAGGTGTAGTTCATCACTTGCCCGGCGGCGCGCTGCTCCGGCAACGAGTCCGGCTGCCCGGCGCTGAGATCGCTGTAGCTGCGGAAGCCGGGCACGCGGCCGACGGCGAAGCGAGCCCGCTCGGGGAAGCCGATTTCCTGCACGGCCTTGCCGCACGCGTCGGCGAAGCGCTCGCCGGCAAAGAACGCCTTGGCCTCGGAGTCCTGCACGATGTACGCGATCTCCGGGCCGGTGAGATGATGATTGATCGGTGTCAGGTACAAGCCGGCCTGGCCCGCCGCCAGGTACAGCTCGATCATCGGCGCCCCGTTGGGGAGCACCGTGGCAACACAGTCCCCCTGCTGCAGGCCAAGGGCGCGCAGCCCGTGCACCAGACGGTTCGACGCGGCCAACAACTCGCCCGCCGTGATGCGCCGGCCGTCAGGCTCGATCAGGGCGACGTGGCTCGGGTGCTGCTGCGCCAAGTTCCAGAAACCGTAGTCGGACATGAACACTCCTTGGGAAGTCGGATTGAGGGATGATGACTGGGCAGACTCGATACAAATTCACTGGCCGAACAGCAATGCGTTCACCAACCCCGCCCATTGCATGAGCGAGCGTTGCAGCATGCCCATATGCACCACCACGTAGACGGCAGTCAACAACACCGCCGCCCAAACGAACGCGGCGCTCACCGGCTGCACATCGCGCTTCATCGGTCACCCCCACCGGCGGCACCGGCCTCGGGCCGGTGCACCACCTCGTAGATGTGCATTTCGTTCGAGTCGGCGGGCGACCAGTAGTCGTGATCCCGAAACGCCAGACGAAAGTGCTGCGGGTCGTCGGCCATCCAGTAGTACTCGATCGGCCACGACACGCGCGCCCACAGCGCCGGATCCAACGGCACGCGGACGGTCGTGTCGGAGTCCAGCAGCAGCTCGATCGATGCCACCTGCAGCAGCAGGTCGTCGTACAGCCCGGTGCGGCGGTCGAAGCGTAGCGACACTTCGATACTGTGCAACTCGCCGCGCCACTCGATGACCTGCTCGAGCGGCGTCCCCGACAGGTCGGTCGGCAGCTCGACGATCCGAGTGAAGCGGTTGAGACCCACCACCACGCGGGCATTGGGGGAGGCGGGCGGCGTATAACGGATGCGCAGGCCGCGCACCGGGGACGCCGGCACGACGTGCATGACGCCCACTGATTCGTTGCTGGTCGGCCGCACCCGCAGATGCAGCTGTACTTCGCCGGCCCCGAATGCGACCGCATCGGGCGCGTCGGCGATCGCCGCCAACGCTACATGATCAACGTTCGCCGCTTGCAGGTCGGTGAGCCACTGCTCGCGGCTGCGTGCCTCGAGGAAGTGCAGGTCGTGGCGGAAGTCGGCACCGAGCATCGGATACGAGAAGATCAGATGGCTGGCCGCGATGTGATGCGAGCCCGCGAGCTGGTCGAGATACGCCCACGCGCGGCGGTAGTCCTGGATGGCGAGGTCGCCCATGCGATCGAAGCGCCCGAGCCGACCGGTACCGAGCATCCAACTCGCGAGTCCCGTGGACAGCGACGCCGGCAGGATGAACGTCCCGACGTGTGGCACTGCGTTCACGACGCTGAACGCCACGCTGCCGGCGGCCAGGGCGACTTGCACCCGCCGCCGCGGTGCATGGTCCATGAGCCAGCCGACCGCCGCGAAGCCGATCGGCACGACGGGCAGCACGTAGCGGAAGAGGGTGTGCAGCTCGGTGGAGACGTGCACCACCCAGAACGCCAACATCCCCAGGGGCAACAGTGCGAGGCAGGTCACACCGAGGTGCCGCCGCCGCCAGCCGCGCGCCGCAAGCGCGAAGGTGGCGGGGATCGCCAGCGCGACAAACTGCACCCCGGCCCCCGTCTCGTAGTTGTAGAAGAACATCGGGTCGTACATGGTGAAATCGAGGAGCGGCAGCAGTGGCCCGTAGAAGAGGATGTTCGACCACACCTTGGGGTTGGCGCCGCGCAGATTGACCGGAAAGATGGGTGAGCCCGTCAGCCAGTAGTTGCGCGCGTACCAGTAGGAAGACAGTGCGAGCGTCGCGACCGTGATCATGGCCAGCGCGCGCAGCAACCGGCGCGTGGCCGGTTGGTCGCCGCCGCGTGCCCAGTACAACCCGACGCAGAGTGCCCCCGGGAGGAGGTAGAAGAGCGTCGCCAGCTTGGTGCCCGGCGCCGCTCCCCACGCGATCCCCGCCAGCACCAGTTGCGAGGTCTCCACCTCGACCGTCCACAAGAATGCCAACCCCGCGGTGAACAGGAAGGCGACGGTGACGTCGACGAGCGGCGTCGCGCATTGATTGATGACGATCGGCATGGCGAGGAACAGCATTGCGCTCCACATGGCAGCCTCACGCGAGACCCCGAGTCGTCGGGCCAGTACGAAGGTGGCGAGCGCAGTCGCCGCGGCGGCGGGCAGCTGGACCAGGTCGACGAGCACACCGCTGCCGAACGGCAGCACCCACCACTGAGAAAGCACGTACGCGGTGCCCGGGTAATAGGCCCACAGGTCGGTGTTCCAGAACGCGCCGAGCGCTGGCACGGTGATCGCGCCGTCCCGTGCGTACGCTGCCACCAGGGGCAGGTGATACATCAGGGCGTCGCCAGCATCCGGCTCGCTGACGATGGCGATGAAGGCGACAAACAGGTAGGCGACAACCAGCAGCAGGGCGGCTCCTCGCTGCGCCGCGCCAACGACTATGCGGCTGGGGTGCAAAGCCGGCTTCATGGCGGCTACTGCCTCCCAGCGTGCCATCCACGCGGCGACCATGGCGACGAACGCTTGCGTCGCGAGCAGCGGCCAGAAGCGCAGATGACCGGTGACGCCGAGCGCCAGACCGCTGACCAGCGCCACGCCGACGAACAGCACCGTGACGGCGAGCAGCCGTTCGGCCGCCGACGACACGCGACAGCGCGAGGCGAGCGCCAGCGCCGCCAGCGCCGTGAACCCGTTCAAGGCAACAAACTGTGCCGTGCCGACCATCCGCCCATGAGCCCCCGAATCGGGTATCGCTTATGGCGCATCACCGGTCGCGAAGCGAGCCTGGCACGGCGACGTCCACTGCGATACGGTCGCACCCATGCTGCGCTTGGCGCTCTACGGCGTGTTTGGGTGGTGTGCGGAGATTGTCTGGACCGCGCTGACGGGCGTTGCCTACGCGGCGACGCACGGCGAGCGGATCGATCCCAAGCTCACCGGCCACACGTATCTGTGGATGTTCCCCATCTACGGCGGCGGCGGGCTCGTCTTCGAAGTCGTGCACGGCGCCGTGAGCCCGTTGTCCTGGGTCATGCGCGGGCTCATCTACATGGCCGGCTGCTTCGCGGTGGAGTACGCGTCCGGTTGGCTGATCGAGCGCGCCACCGGCGCCGTGCCGTGGGACTACTCGTACTCGCGCTGGCACGTGCACGGCATCATCCGGCTCGACTATGCGCCGGTGTGGTTCGTGTTCGGCCTGCTCCTCGAGCACGTGCAGCGTGCCGTCAGCGCCATCGAGCCGGCGCTGCGCGGGGTGGCGTGGTAGGGAGGGCAGGCAACCGACTGGTAGCTGTCGTCTGTCATCTCTCCGCTCTCCGGGGCTAGCCGCCGGCGCGCCCCGGTGGTACCAGTAGCGCCATGGTTGCCGTGCACTCGACGATGTTACCCTTGGGTACGGCGGCGCCGGACTTTCGGCTGCCGGATACGGACGGCAAGCTGGTCTGCCGTGATGACTTCGCTTCGAGCCCGGCGCTGCTGGTGATGTTCATCTGCAACCACTGCCCGTATGTGAAACACATTCGCCACGGCTTGGCCGCGTTCGGGCGCGACTACCAGGCGCGTGGGCTGGCGATCGTCGCGATCAACGCCAATGATGTGGCGAACTACCCGGAGGACCGTCCGGAGAAGATGGCCGAGGAGAAACGCACCGTCGGCTACACCTTCCCCTACCTCCACGATGACAGTCAGGCGGTGGCGAAGGCCTATCACGCTGCCTGCACGCCGGATTTCTTTCTCTTCGATGGCGACCGCCGCCTGGTCTACCGCGGCCAGTTCGACGACAGCCGTCCGAGCAGCGATCGTCCGGTGACCGGTGCCGACCTGCGGGCCGCCGCCGATGCGGTGCTGGCCGGGCGTCCGCTCCCCGCCGACCAGCGACCGAGCATCGGTTGCAACATCAAATGGAGGAAGGCGAACGCGCCGAGCTATTTCGCGTCCTGACCGCCGCGGTTCGCCGGCCGACCGACCGGGACACATCGGGGCTGGAAGTGGAGCCGCGTTCGCAGTAAGCTCGCCCCCCGCATGGCAGAGACCCTCGACATCCAGACGGACACGGGACCGGCCCTCGCGCCGGTCGCGGCGAAGAAGAGAACCAAGGCCCTCGATGGCGAGCCCCGGCCCGCGCCTGTCCCGGAGGTAGTTGCCGCACCGCTGGTGGAAGCCGCGGCGGCGCCCGACCTCAGTGCGCCGGAGCTGTACCTCAACCGCGAGCTGACCTGGCTGAGCTTCAACAGCCGCGTCCTGCACGAGGCACTCGAGGAGCGCAATCCACTGCTCGAGCGCGTCAAGTTCCTGGCCATCACGGCGTCCAACCTGGACGAGTTCTTCATGAAGCGCATCGGCGGCTTGAAGCAGCAGGTCGGCGCCGGGATGCAGGAGCTGACCGTCGACGGCCGCACGCCGCAGCAACAGATCAACGAGTCCTACGCGTTGGTGCGCGAGATGGAGCAGGAACAACGCCGGCTGTCGTCGGTGTTGCTCGAGGGGTTGGCGACTCAGGATGTGCGGGTCAGCTCGTACGATGCCTTCAGTGCCGATGAGCAAGCGGCGCTGCGCGAGTACTACTACAAGAACATCTTCCCGTTGGTCACGCCGCAGGCCATGGACCCGGCGCATCCGTTCCCGTTCGTTTCGAACCTCTCGCTGAACCTGCTGGTGACGGTGCACTACCCGAATGACAGCGAGCCGCTCATGGCCCGCGTCAAGGTGCCGGTCGGCGCCGGCATCCCGCGGTTTCTCCGCGTCGGCGCCCAGCACCACTTCGTCCCGCTCGAAGAGGTGATGGCGCACAATCTCGACCTGCTCTTCCCGAACATGGAGGTGACGTCGTGTGAGCTCTTTCGGGTGACGCGCAACGCCAACACCGAGCGTGAGGAAGACGAAGCGGACGACTTGCTGGCGATGATCGAATCGGAGTTGCGTGAGCGGCGCTTCGCGCCGATCGTGCGGCTCGAGGTGAGCGCGAGCATGGATCCGTCCCGCCGCGGCATGCTGGCCGCCGAGCTCGAGCTCGACGCGCGGCTGGATGTCTTCGAAGTCGACGGCATGATGGCGTTGCGCGACCTCATGGAGCTGGCGGCGCTCGACCTGCCGGCCTTGCACGACCCGCCGCACCGCCCCATCGATCACCCGCGCCTGCAGGAGTCGCGCAACGTCTTCCACATCATCCGCGACGCCGGCTCGTTGCTGTTACAGCACCCCTACCAATCATTCTCGACGTCGGTGGAGCGCTTTCTCCGCGAGGCCAGCGAAGATCCCAAGGTGCGCGCCATCAAGATGACCGTGTATCGCACCTCGAAAGAGTCGAACGTCATCCGCTTCCTGTGCGATGCGGCGCGCAACGGCAAGCAGGTCGCCGTGGTGGTGGAGCTGAAGGCGCGCTTCGACGAGGCCGCCAACATCCAGTTCGCCAATCATCTGGAAGAGTTCGGCATCCACGTCACCTACGGCGTCGTCGGTTTGAAGACGCACTGCAAGGTCATCCTCGTCGTCCGCCAGGACTACGACGGGCTGCGCCGCTATGCCCACATCGGTACCGGCAACTACCACGCCGGCAACGCACGCATCTACACCGACTTCGGGCTGCTCACCTCCGACGACGGCATCGGGCAGGATCTCACCGAGCTGTTCAACTACCTGACCACCGGCTACCGTCCGAAGCGCAGCTATCGCAAGCTGCTGCTCGCTCCGACGCTGTTGAAGAAGGCGTTGCTCGCCAAGATCGAGCGCGAAATCGCCGCGCACTCCGCCGGCACGCCCGGCCTCATCCAGCTCAAGCTGAACGCCCTCGAAGACGTCGACATCACGCGGGCCCTCTACCGCGCCTCGCAAGCCGGCGTGCAGGTGGACCTGATCGTCCGCGACACCTGCCGCTTGCGTCCCGGTCTCCCCGGTGTCTCCGACAACATCCGCGTCGTCAGCCTGGTCGGACGCTTCCTCGAGCACGGACGCATCTACTACTTCCGCAACGGCGGCAACGAGGAGTACTGGATCGGTTCGGCCGACTGCATGAAGCGCAACCTCGAGAGTCGCGTCGAGGTGGTCGTGCCGATCGAGGATCCGCTGCTGTGCAAGGATCTGCGCGCCGTGTTGGACGCGCAGCTGGCGGTGAACCACAACGCGTGGGTCATGCAACCCGACGGCACCTACGTTCGCTACCCGCGCACCGACGACTCCAAGAGCAGCCAGCAAGTGTTGGTCGAGTTCGCCGAGAAGCAGCAGAAGGACGCCACGCGCCTGCGCAAGCGGCGGCCCAAAGGCTTCGCACGGCGCGCCGCTACCGCTTCTCCGGATACTGTTCGCTGACCGGAGCGGTCGAGGCGTCGTCGGCGATCACGACGGGCGGCGTGTACGTCCCGTGGCGATGCTCGATGACCACGACGCCGGCGTTGGGTGTGACCGCCAGGCCGTCCCACGATCCAGTGACGTACGCGCAGACAGCCAGCATCACCCCGCCGTGGCTGACGACGATGACGTCGGAGCCGGCATGCACGCTGGCCAGGCGGTCCAACGCGGGCGCGACGCGGTCGTACACGTCGACCAGCGACTCGCCGCCCCGCGGCCGCCAGCGCCAGCGTGGTCCCTGGTGATAGGCGGCGTCGGTCAGCAGCGACTCGTACGGCTGGCCGGCGAACACTCCGAAGCTTTGTTCGCGCAGCGCCGGCTCGAGGTCGACGGGCAAGTCGAAGGTGGCGGCGATGATCTCGGCGGTCTCACGCGCCCGCGCAAACGGGCTGGCCACCACGCGCGCCGGCCGAAAGCGCGCCGCGATGCGGTGCGCGGATGCCCGCGCCTGTTGACGCCCCAACGGCGTCAGTGGCACGTCCGAATGTTGCGTGAAGGTACGATCGCGGTTGCCCTCGCTCTCGCCATGCCGCACCAGAATGAGGCGCGTGGGTTGCGGGCTGTCGTCTGAAGAGGGCATCGGCGACCCGAGTTCTTAACGATCGCAGCTCTCGATTGCAAAGGGCTCAGGGCGCCGCGGGCAGGCAGGTGAAGCGCAGCCGATCGTAGTCCCTGCGCCCGTCGCCGGTGCGCGCGGCGAAGCGGATCCAACGCACGCCGCCGGTGGGAACCACAAACGGCACGGGGTCGGCGCACCGGCCGTCGACGATCGGGAGCGGCGGCAGCGCGGCGCCGAGCGTCGCGGCGTTGGTCGGATCGAGCTTCATGTTGGGAGCCGAGAGCGTGTACGAGACGATCGCGGCATCGTGCGCGCACCGGGGCAGGCGGGCATCGGCGATGTTGAAGCACGGGGCGACTTGGAAGCTGCACTGCCCGGGGGTCTGGTCGGTGTCGCACGCCGCGTCGCCGTCGTGACAGGTCAGGCCGGTGACCTGCGGCCGCGGGCTCGCCGCCGGCGTGAGGACGTTCCATGCCACGATGCAGTCGGTGTGCTTGCTGCCGCCGCCCAGTAGTGGCTGCGTAATGCGCCACGTCGCATTCATGCCGGCGAGCGCGTTGACCCGCGGAAAGATGCGGCCGCTGTCGGGGTCGTGAATCGGGACGCCGCCGTCCTTCAGGATGCCTTCCAGAGTGTCGGGGCTCAGCGTCGGGTTGAGGGCCAACAGTAGGGCGGCGGTGCCGGTGGCGTGCGGCGTCGCGATCGAGGTACCGCTGATGGTGTCGGTCTTGTGGTCCGTTCCCGCGGAGACGATGTCCACCCCAGGCGCCAGGAGGTCGAGCATGGCGCTGCGATTGCTCGAGGGCCAGAGCACGTCCGCCTTGTCCACCGCGGCCACCGACACCGCGGCACTGGCGCACGCCGGTGCCGCCATCGAGGTCGGATGCCCTTTGTTGCCCGCGGCGGCGAAGGTCAGCACGCCGCGGTTGCGCAGCATGCGCATCTCGCGCGCCAGCGCCATGACCGAGGCGTCGTTGGCGGTGTCGCACGCGCCGCCATACTCGAGATCGCTGACCAGGCTCATGTTCACGGCCTGAACGTCGGGCCGGCTGGTGGCGATGAAGTCGAGCCCGGCGATCCAATCGACCAGCAACCCGGAGCCGGCGTCGTTCAGGACCTTCACCGCGACCACCTTCGCGGCCGGGGCGACGCCGATCGGGGCGACGATGCCCTTGGAGACGATCACGCCGGTGACGTGCGTCCCGTGCACGAAGGGGGAGAAGGCGCTGCCGCTCCCGGATTGCTCGTCGGCGCCGTTCGGACAGCAGTGTGGGCGGCAGAAGCAGTGCTCGGCGACGATACTGCCGTCGAGGTCAGGGTGGGTTGCGTCGAGGCCGGCGTCGAGGACCGCGACGGTGACGCCGCTGCCCAGGTCGTCGCGTCGATGCACGACGTCGGCGCGGATCTGCGGCACGCTCTGCGCCAGAGCGGCGGTGCCGCGCGTCAACGTGTCGACGCGCGCGACGTCCGCCTGCGCCAGCAGTTGCGCCAGGCCGGTGGAACTGACCGTGGCGGTAAAGCCGCCGATCATAGCGAAGCGTCGGTGCACCTGCACATGCTCCGGGCTGACGGCTGCGAGCACAGCCTGGCGGCGGGCCGCGACGGCACGAGTGTGGAACCGTAGACTGCGGGGCGCGATCGCGGTCGGCTCCGCGAGCATGACGACGACCTCTACGGCCCCGCTGCGCGCCAGCTCTCTGACCACCGGCGCCCCGACTCGCACGGCTGGCTGCGCCGGTAGCTCCGTCGCCAGCCACAGCGGCCCCAGGGCTGCTGCCAGCCAGCAGAGCATGCGCATGAGATCGATTACACCCAGCGGCACCCGCCAGGTCAAGGCAACCCGGCGATCCGCGCGCCGTCGCCGTTGACAATCGCGCGCGCCGGGGGCTATGCGGCAGGCCGCTCATGTTTCACACGCGACGCAACGAAGCCGCCGGCTTCCGCAGCCAGCGCTCGATGGTGCTGGGACGCGGCGGCATGGTGTCCACGAGCCAATCGCTCGCGTCTGCCGCCGGGCTCGACGTGTTGCGGCGTGGCGGCAACGCCGTCGACGCGGCGGTGTGCGCCGCGGCGGTGCTCGGCGTCGTCGAGCCGTTCAGCACCGGTATCGGTGGCGATTGCTTCATGCTCATCTGGGACGCCGCCGCCGGGCGGCTCGTCGGCTTGAACGGCAGCGGTCGCGCGCCGGCGGCGCTGTCCGTCGAGGCGCTGCGCGAGCGCGGCCACACCGAGATGCCGGCGCATGGCATGTTGCCGGTGACGGTACCCGGCGCGGTGGACGCCTGGGGCGCGGCGTTGAGCCGTTATGGATCGCAGCCGTTGGCGACGGTGCTGCAGCCGGCGATCGACTACGCCCGCGACGGCTTTCCGGTCACCGAGATCATCGCGCATCAGTGGGACCTCATCGCGCGCTTCGGGGTCCTCCAGCATCCCGACGCGTTGCGCACCTTCACGGTCGACGGACGCGCGCCGCGGTTGGGAGAGATCTTTCGCGTGCCGACGTTGGCCGCGACGCTGGAGGAGATCGCTGCCGGTGGCACTGAGGCGTTCTATCGCGGCCCGATTGCCGAGCGGATCGTGGCGTTCTCGCAGGCGAACGGCGGCGTGCATACACGCGACGACTTTGCCGCGCATCAGTCGACCTGGGTCGAGCCGCTGCGCAGCGACTACCGCGGCTTCGAGGTCTGTGAGCTGCCGCCGAACGGGCAGGGGCTCACGGCGCTGATAGGCCTCAACATCCTGGAGAACTTCGACGTGGCGCGCTCCCCGCTGGGCACAGCGGACAGCCTGCACTTGCGCATCGAAGCGGTGAAGCTCGCCTTCGCCGATCGCAACCGCTACATCGCCGACCCCGAGCACGCCGCCGTGCCGACGGCGGAGCTGCTGTCGAAGGACTACGCCCACGGGCGCGCCGCGTTGATCAGCCCGCGCAAGGCGCTCAAGGCCCCGAACCCGGGCGTGGTGAAAGTGGGCACCGACACCGTCTATCTGACCACGGCCGATCGCGCCGGGAACGTGGTGTCGCTGATCAACAGTCTCTACTTCCCGTTCGGCTCCGGAATGGTTGCCGGCGACACCGGCATCGTCCTGCAGAACCGCGGCTACGGCTTCGTGACTGATCCGCGGCATCCGAACTGTGTGGCGCCATGCAAGCGGCCGTTCCACACGATCATCCCAGCGATGCTCTGTCGCGACGGCCGACCGGTCGTGTCGTTCGGCGTGATGGGCGGCGACATCCAGGCGCAGGGGCACGTGCAGGTGGTATCGAACCTGGTGGACTATGACCTCAACATTCAGGAAGCGCTCGACGCGCCGCGCTTCCACTACCTCGACACCGATCGCGTCGCCCTGGAAGCGGAGCATGACGCGGTGCCGCGCGGCGGCTTGCGGAGCCTCGGCCATGACGTGCTGGGCGAGGAGGCGGTGTTGGCGCGCGGCGGCTTCGGCGGCGGTCAAGGCATCATGATCGATCCGCTGATCGGGTGCTTTTGGGGCGGATCGGATCGGCGCAAGGACGGCTGTGCGATCGGCGTCTGAGCGGTTGTAAGGCTTGACCTGGCCGACGAGTCAAGCGAATGGTAGGCGCACCGAGCGAGGGAGCACGATGGTGACGGACGCGGCAGCGAAGGAGCAGATCATCCAGATCACGAACGAGCTCTTCACAATGGGCTTGCTCACGGCCACCGGTGGCAACGTCAGCGCCGTGGCGGCCGACGCCGAGACGATCTGGATTACGCCCAGCCAGATGTACAAGGGCGGCCTGTGCACGGATGATCTCGTGCGCATCAAGCCGGATGGCACCGTGCTCGAAGGCACCGGCGTTCCTTCCGTCGAGTTCCAGATGCACTGGGGCGCGTATCGGGTTCGCCCCGGCACCACCGGTGCCGTGCACACGCACGCCCCGATCGCCACGGCCTTCGGCATCTGCAACCAGACGTTCCCGCCGATCAACACCGACGCCGTCTTCCTCCGCGACACGGTGACGGTGCCCTGGTACATGCCGGGCTCGGCAGAGTTGGCCGCCGCCGTGTCCGAGGCGTTGCAGAAGAGCCGCGGGTGTATCCTGCAGAACCATGGGCTCATGACGGTAGATAAGACGCTGCGCAAGGCGGCGACGCGCGCCATGTTGCTCGAGGAGACCGCCAAGATCGTGCTTTACTGCAAGCAGTTTGGCGGCACGGTGTCGTTGCTGCCGGACGAATGGATCGAGCGGCTGGCGCCGCTGGCCGACTTCATTTGAAGAGCGTCCACAGTCGAGAGTTCGGAGGTCATGAGAGAGAGGGCCGCCCTCTCGACTGTCGACGGTTGTCATGTCTTCCCTGCGCGGCTTCATCCTGACCCCGACGTATCGGGTCGTTCGTGGCGTGCCCGAGGTGCATCTCTACGGTGTGCTGGAGTCGGGCGCGCCATGTTTGCTCATCGACGATCGGACGCGGCCACACTTCTTCGTCTTGCAGCGTGACGTCGGACGGCTGGCGGAGGCGGCTCCGGGGCTGGCGGCGCAGCCTTGCGCCTTGCGCTCGCTCGACGGCGAGCCGGTGGCGGTGGTCTCGGTGGCGGTGCCGGGCGACGTGCCGCCGTTGCGCCGTCGGCTCGAGGAGCACGGCGTCGTCTGCCTCGAAGCCGACGTGCGCTTCGCCTACCGCTACCTGATCGATCGCGGCATCCGCGGCGCCTTCACCGTCGATGGCCCGCATGAGATCCACCCGCGTCTCGGCCGCGTCTATCGCAATCCCGACCTGCGGCCGGCGCATTGGGTGCCGCGCTTGAAGATCCTGTCGATCGACATCGAAACCGATCGCAAGGGAGAGGCGCTCTACTGCATTGCCTTGCACACGCGGGACTTCGAGCATGTGATCCTGGTGCATCCGCACCTGTTCGAGCGCGCCGAGCCGGTGCCGTCGGAGAAGGCGGCCATCCGGCGCTTCCTCGAATACCTGCATGCCCTCGATCCCGACGTCATCACCGGCTGGAACGTCGTCGACTTCGATCTCGCCGTGCTGTCGCGCATCGCCCGGCGTCATGGCGTGCGCTTCGCGATCGGACGCAGCGAAGACGAGTTCGATCTGCGCAAGGACGCCTCGTTCACCCGCGAATCACGCGCCATCATCTTCGGTCGCCAGGTGCTCGACGGCTTGTCGCTCATGCGCGGCGCCTTCATACGGTTGGACGACTACAAGCTGGAGACGGCGGCACAAACCTTCCTGGGCAAAGGCAAGTTGCTGGCTGGCGACGAGCGTCACACGGAGATCGAAGCGCTCTATCGCACCGACCCGCAGCGCCTGGTGGACTACAACCTGCAGGATGCGCGCTTGGTGCAGGAGCTGCTGGATCACACCGGCTTGGTGGAGCTGGCCATCGAGCGCAGTCTGCTGACTGGGATGCAGCTCGATCGGGTCAGCGCCGCGATCGCCTCGGTGGATTCGCTCTACCTGAACGCCTTGCGTCGGCGCGGCGTGGTGGCACCGTCGGTAGGCGCGGAGCCGGCGGCGGTGCCGATCATGGGCGGCTACGTCATGGAGTCGAAGCCGGGGCTGTACCGCAACGTGCTGGTGTTCGACTTCAAGAGTCTGTACCCGAGCATCATCCGCACGTTCAACATCGACCCGCTGACCTACCTCCGTCACGAGATGCCGGGCGTAGCGACGGTGGTGGCGCCCAACGGGGCCGCCTTCCGCCGCGACACGCCGGGCATCATCCCCGAGCTGCTCAGCACCCTGGCATCCGAACGCGAGCAGGCGAAGCGCGGCGGCAACGGCGTGAAGGCGAATGCGATCAAGATTCTCATGAACTCGTTCTTCGGGATCCTCGGTGCCGGGGCGTCGCGGTTGTTCGCCCCCGAGGTGGCCAACGCCATCACCCATCTTGGGCAGCACCTCATCCGGCGCGCCGCCGAGTGCGCCGAGCGCCAGGGGCACGTGGTCCTCTACGGCGACACCGACTCGCTCTTCCTCTATCCGAACGAGCCCAACGAGGCGCGGGCGCTGCAACTCGCAGAGCAGCTGCGCGTCGCAATCGGCGATGACGTGGCGCAGAGTGTGCAGCGCGAGTTCGGCTGCGTCAGCGTTCTCGAGCTGGAGTTCGAAAAGCTCTACCACCGCTTCTTTCTGCCCGAGGTGCGCGGCGGAAAGATCGGGAGCAAGAAGCGCTACGCCGGTCTGGTGGTCGAAGACGGCCGCGAGGAGATCGAGTTCGTCGGCCTCGAGTCGGTGCGCCGCGACTGGAGCGAGGTGAGCAAACGTTTTCAGCGTGCGCTGCTGGAGCGCGTGTTCCACGATCAACCGGTCGAGGCCCTCATTAGGAGCTTTGTCGCGGACCTGCGCGGCGGTCGGTTCGACGACCAGCTGACGTACAAGAAGGCCATCCGTAAGGACCTCGACGCCTACACCAAGACCACGCCGCCGCATGTCAAGGCGGCGCGCAAGCAGGGGGTGACCGGCGGCCGCATCATCGCGTACGTGATGACGATGAATGGGCCGGAGCCGGTCGGTGACCTGAGCGCGCCGCCCGACTACGCGCACTACATCGAGCATCAGCTGGCGCCGATCGCCGACGCGGTGCTGCGGTTCCTCGGCACCGACTTCGAGTCGATCGTGCAGCCCAAGAGGCAGCTCGCGCTGTTTTGAGCCCGCCGCAGCCCGACGTTGCGGGACGGGGCGCACTTCTTCTAGAATCCGCCGCGCTCGTGAAATGTGAGGGAGGAAACATGCCGAATTTCGTACGCGTCGCCGCGACGGGAGACATCCCTACCGGCCAGGCCAAGACGGTGGAGGTCGATGGCAAGCAAATCGCTGTGTTCAACTGCGAGGGCACGTTCTACGCGATCGACAACACTTGCAAGCACCGCGGCGGACCGCTGGCTGAAGGGGAGCTGGAGGGGACGACGGTTACATGTCCATGGCACGGATGGACCTACGATGTGACCAGCGGCGTCTCGCCGGACGATCCGGACTGTGCCGTCGCACGATACGATGTGAGGGTTGAGGGCGACGACGTGATGCTCGCCGTGTAGCGGCGGGACCAGCGCCGGAGGCGTCATGACGGCGGCGGAGCTGCGAGCCTGTGTGGGGCGCCTGCTGTGCGTCGGTATCCCCGCGCCGCATCTGGACGCGGCGACGCGGTTGACGCTGGAGCAGCTGCAGGTCGGCGGCGTCATTCTCTTCCGTCGCAACGTCGGTACACCGGAGGACGTGGCGGCGCTCAGCGGGGCATTGCACGCGTTGCCGTCGCGGCCGCTGGTGAGCATCGATCACGAAGGCGGACGCGTGCAGCGACTCGGCGAGCCGTTCACGCACTTCCCTGCGGCGGCGGTGATCGGCCGTACCGGCAGCGCCGACCTGGCGTATCGGGTTGGGCACGCGATGGCGACCGAGCTCGGGAGCGTCGGCATCGACCTGAGCTTTGCGCCGGTGCTCGACGTCAACTCGAACCCGGCGAATCCGGTCATCGGCGACCGTGCCTTCGGCGCCGACCCCGCGCTGGTACGTGCGATGGGTGTGGCGCAGCTGCGCGGTCTGCGTGACGGCGGCGTCCTGCCGTGCGGGAAGCATTTCCCCGGGCACGGCGATACCGCGCAAGACTCCCACCTCGAGCTTCCGGTGGTGCGGCGGACTCGTGCCCAGCTGGAGCGGACCGAGCTGGTGCCGTTCCGTGCGGCGATTGCGGCGGGTCTGCCGCTGCTGATGACGGCGCATGTGCTGTACCCGGCGCTCGACGCCGAGCATCCGGCGACGCTCTCGCGTGCGATCCTCACCAATGTGCTGCGTGGCGAGCTGGGCTTTGCCGGCGTCGTGGTCAGCGACGATCTCGAGATGCGTGCGATCACCGATCATCAGTCGATCGGCGCCGCCGCGGTGGCGACGCTGGCGGCGGGGGCGGATTGGTTGCTGGTGTGTCAGGATCTGACGAAGGCGGTGCAGGCGCGGGACGCCATCGAGTCGGCGGTGGCGTCCGGTGCGCTGGCAGCGGAGTCGGTGCGCCTTGCCAGCGAGCGGATCGAACGGCTTCGCGATGCGCCCCGCGCGGTCGCCGCGAGCCGGTTGCCCAACGCGGCGCACCGCGCGCTGGTCGATGAGATCAGCCTGGCGGCTGCGTAGCCGACGCGCTGGCGCGCGTGCGCCGCGCCGACTGGCGCTCACCCCGCATCAGGCGGCGCAGGCTGGCGCGGTAAGGGGAGCGCGCGACGCCGCGCTCGGTGATGATGGCGGTGATCAGCTGGTGCGGCGTGACGTCGAACGCTGGGTTGGCGACCCGAATGCCCGACGGGGCGATTTGCTGACCAGCGATGTGGGTCACTTCGTTCCAGTCGCGCGTCTCGATTGGGATCTTGTCGCCGCGTGGGCAGCTCGCATCGACGGTCGACGTCGGTGCGGCGACGAAGAACGGCACGCCGTGACGCTTGGCGAGGACGGCCAGGGTGTACGTGCCGATCTTGTTGGCGACGTCGCCGTTGGCGGCGACGCGGTCGGCGCCGACGACGACGCACGAGATGTCGCCGACGCGCATGAAGTGGCCGGCCATGCTGTCGGTGATCAGCGTGGCCGGAATGTGATCCTTCTTGAGCTCCCAGGCGGTGAGCCGCGCGCCTTGCAGGAACGGCCGCGTCTCGGTGGCGACGACGGAGATGTGCTTGCCCGATTCGATGGCGGCGCGGATCACGCCCAGCGCGGTCCCGTACCCCGCGGTGGCGAGCGCGCCGGCGTTACAGTGCGTCATCACCCGGGCCTCGTCGGGAATCAACGTCGCCCCGTGCTTGCCGAGGGCGCGGTTGGCGGCGATGTCCTCCCGGTGAATGGCGCGCGCTTCGTGGAGCAAGGCCTCGCGGATCTCTGGCAGGCTGCGATCGCGGATGCGCTTGAACGCACGACGCATGCGCTCGATGGCCCAGAAGAGATTAACGGCGGTCGGTCGCGTCGCCGCGAAGGTGTCGCAGATGCGCTCGAAGGTCCGCGTCGGGTTGCGACGCGCCTGCTGCATACCGAGGGCGATGCCGAGAGCCGCGGCGACGCCGATGGCTGGCGCGCCGCGAATCGTCATGTCTTTGATGCCGCGCGCCACCTCCCGATAGTCGCGGCAGACCCGGTACACCTCCTGCGCCGGGAGGAGTCGCTGGTCGATCATCACGACTGTGCCGTTGCGCCATTCGATGGTTCGCACCATTGCTGCATCCTCGCACCGCCGTAGATACGGGCCGACGCGCTCAGAATCAAGGTCGAAAACATCATCCGCGGCCATTGCGGGTGGAACCGAGCAAGCGCAATCATTGGAGCCGCGAGCGTGGAGACCGACGACGATGACGCCAGTGGTGTTCTGGGACGAGGACACGCAGCACGACTTCATAGATCCGGACGGGAAGCTGTACGTGCCGGGCGCCGAGCTGATCGTTCCGAACCTGGAGCGGCTGACGCGCTGCGCGCGGCAACACGCCGTGCCGATCATTGCCATCGTGTGCGATCACACCGAATCAGATGCCGAGATCTCGGCGCAGCCGGACTTTCAGCAAACCTTTCCGCCGCACTGTCTGCGCGGTACACGCGGGCAGGAGAAGATCGACGCCACGGCGCCGTTGCATCCGCTTTACCTGGAGAGCCGCGCGTATGCCCGCCCCGAGTTGGCAGACGCCGTGCGTCGGCATCGGGGAGAGCTGGTGATCAAGAAGCAGACGCTGGATCCCTTCAGCAATCCGGCGACGGCGATCGTTCTCGATCTGCTGGCGCCGCAGACCGTCGTTGTCTACGGCGTGTGCACGGACCTCTGTGTGCATCGCGCGGCGATGGGGTTGAGCGACGGCACGCGGCGCGTGTGTGTGGTCCTCGACGCGACGCAGCCCATTGACGTCGGGGCGGCGCAGCGCTGCCAAGCCGAGTGGCGGCAGCGGGGTGTGGAAATCGTCAGCACGAACGACGTGGTCAAGCAGCGGGTGGTGCGGCTGGCACCATAGTCGGCGGTGCTATTGCCATTCCGGGTGGACTCTGCCAAAGGGGAACAGAAAACGAAACTGCGGTATGGGCACAGCGGGACGCTTGCCGGGTCGCGGCGCGGCGGAGAATCCGGAGAATCGCTACGAACGCATTCACGTTCAGCCTGATGAGGGGACCGACGCGGCCGCGCCGACCGTATTCTATCGCGATACGAGTCGATCGGTGTTGGCGGAGAACGAGAGCCCTGACGTGGGCTTCCGCTTCAGCCTCAACCCCTACCGCGGCTGCGAGCACGGCTGCATCTACTGCTACGCGCGGCCAAGCCACGAGTATCTGAGCTTCAGCGCGGGCTTGGACTTCGAGCGCCGCATCATGGTGAAGCATGACGCGCCGGAGCTGCTGGCGCAGGCCTTCGCGTCGCCGCGGTGGCAACCGGCGGTGGTAGCGTTGTCCGGCAACACCGACTGCTATCAGCCGGTGGAACGGCACTTGCGGCTGACGCGGCGCTGCTTGGAGGTGTTTGGCGAGTTCCGCAACCCGGTGGGGATTGTGACCAAGAGTGCGCTGGTGACCCGCGACGTCGACCTGCTCGGTACGCTCGCTGCGGATGAGGCGGCGCACGTGTTCGTATCGGTCACCAGCCTGGACGCCGAGCTAGCGCGACGCATGGAGCCGCGCGCCGCGCAGCCCGAGCGGCGGATCGAAGCCATCCGAGCCCTCAGTGCCACCGGCATTCCTGTTGCCGTCATGGTGGCGCCGATTGTCCCGGGGTTGAACGACGAGGAGATGCCGCGCATCCTCGAAGCCGCTGCGGCGGCGGGTGCCCGCAGTGCGTCGTGGGTTCTGCTGCGCCTGCCGAAGCCGGTGGACGCCCTGTTCGAGGCGTGGTTGGAGGCGCATTTTCCGGCCCGGCGCGAGCGAGTGCTGGGCCGGATTCGCGAATGTCGAGACGGAGGTTTGAGCGACGCGCGTTTCGGTAGCCGCATGCGGGGTGAGGGCGTGTACGCGCGGCACCTCGCTGACCTGTTCCGCGCGTCGGCGCGCCGCCACGGGCTCGACCGCCCGCTGCCGCCGTTGAGCACGGCGGCATTTCGCCGGCCACCCCGCGCCGGCGAGCAGCTACGCCTCTGTTGAGTGTGGCGGGTTCGCCGGCTGGGTGGCGAGCGCCTGCCATACGACATCAACGGGAAGGCGGTGCGTACAGAACACGTTGGGGGCGCACTGGGAACAGTCCGCCCTGCCTTGGAGCACGCGCAGCCGGGCACTGCGCGGTGCCCAAGTCGCCGCATCTGTCGCTCCGAACAGGACGACGCCGGGTGCGCCGACGACGCCCGCGAGGTGACTGATCCCCGAATCGTTGCCGAGGTAGAGGGCGGTGACCCGCAGGGCGGCCGCGACTTGCGGCAACGTCAGCCCGTCGACCGGAATGACGCCACGTGGGAGGTCGAGGTGATTTTCGCTTGGGCCCTGCAGCCACAGCACCGCGTCATCACGACAATCGAGCCAGCGCTGCGCCAGAGCCGCGAAGCCCAGCCAGTTCTTTTTCGCCGAGCCGCTGCCCGGATGCATCACAACGAAGGGGCGGTTGACGAGGTCGTGTCGGCGGCGAAACGGGGCAAGCCAACCGCCGTCGTAGTGGATGGGTGCCGGTGCGGGCAAGGTGGCCGGTACGCCGATACAGCGCGCGTAGTAGTCGACGGCGTGCTCACCCGGTTGCGTGGCCCGGAAGGCAAACACGTGGGTGGTGCCGCCGGCAACGTGTCGGAGTCGATTGGCGAACCCATCGCTGGCGAAGCCGGTCCATGAGTAAGCGAAGTCGAAGTGGCCGAACCGAGTTGCAGTTGCGGGTGCCACGTCGGTATCCGACGCAAACAGATCTGCAACTTCGCGACCATCGATCGACGCGGTCCCAATGTCGGGGAGCTCGATGAGCTCGAGTAGCGTCGGCTTGGCAACGAGCGTCAGCGTGCCGCGGTGACGCGCCCGCAGTCCACAGAGCGCCGGCAGAAAGCAGAGGAAATCGCCGAGTGCGCCGGGAAATAGGACCAGTACGCTCTCGCGGGGACGTGTCATGTCGAGGCTGAATTGACTTGCAGAAACCAGGCCGATATCTTCACAGCTCTCACGCAGCAACCACCGTGCAAATGGCTCCTACCGTAGCAAAGTCGTGCCTCGACCTCATCGCCAACACGCCGGTCGTCCGGCTGACTCGCCTGGCCGGGCCGAACGACGCCGAGGTGTGGGGCAAGCTCGAATCGTACAACCCGGGCGGCAGCGTTAAGGATCGGATTTGTCTCAGCATGATCGAGGCAGCCGAACGGGACGGCCGTTTGCGACCGGGGGATACCATCATCGAGCCCACCAGCGGCAACACCGGGATCGGGTTGGCGTTGGTAGCGGCCATCAAGGGGTACAAGCTCGTGCTGACCATGCCGGACACCATGAGCGAAGAGCGCCGCAGTCTGCTGACCGCATACGGTGCGACGCTGGTGCTGACGCCGGATACCAAGGGGATGCACGGAGCGATTCGCAAAGCCGAAGAGTTGCTCGACGAGCATCCGGACTACTTCATGCCGCAACAGTTCGCGAACCCGGCGAACCCTGAGGTGCATCGGCGGACGACGGCGCAGGAACTCGTGCGGCAGTTCGAGCGGATTGACGCGTTCGTCGCCGGGGTTGGCACGGGTGGGACGATCACCGGTGTCGGACAGGTCCTGCGGCAAACCATGGCGGGAGTGAAGATCTACGCCGTCGAACCGGCGTCGTCGGCGGTGCTTTCCGGTGGGGATCCCGGCTTCCACAAGATCCAAGGCATCGGTGCGGGCTTCATCCCGGAGATTTTGGACACCTCGATATACGACGAGGTGATTCGGGTGAGCGATGAAGAAGCCGCCGAGTACACGCGTCGTTTGGCGCGCGATGAAGGTCTCCTCGTCGGGATCTCGGCTGGGGCGAACACCTGTGCGGCGTTGCAAGTCGCGCGCGCCCTGGGCTCGGGCAAGATTGTGGTGACCATCTTCTGTGACACGGGCGAGCGCTACTTGACCACCGAGGTGTTTCAACTCGGAGGCCTGTGATGTCGGCAAAGCTCGAACAGCTGCGCGGCATCTTGCGGGACATGGGGCGGGTCCTGGTGGCGTTTTCGGGTGGGGTCGATTCGGCCTTCCTGCTGCGCGTGGCGGCCGACGAGCTCAAGGACAACGTCGTGGCGCTGACGACGCGCTCGCCGACCGCCGTGGATGAAGACTACGAGCTGGCCGTGCAACTGGCGAGCGGCCTTGGCGTGCGGCACATAGTGATCGATGCCGACGAGCTGCAGATTCCGGGGTACGCGGCGAACCCGACGAACCGCTGTTACTTTTGCAAAGACCATCTCTACCAAGTCTGCGCTGCAGAGGCCCCGAAGCTCGGCATCGAGCACATCGTCGACGGCGCCAATTTGGACGATTTGGGAGACTATCGTCCCGGCTTGGAGGCGGCCGGCGAGCATCAGATTCGGCATCCTCTCGTGGAGGCGCAGCTGACGAAGACCGAGATCCGGGAGTTCAGCAAGGCCCTCGGCTTGTCCACGTGGGACAAACCGTCGAGCCCCTGTCTGTCGTCGCGGTTCCCGTACGGCACGGCGATCACTCGGGAGGGGTTGCAACGGGTGGCGGCCGGTGAGCGGGTGTTGCGGCGCTTGGGATTCGGCGAGTGCCGGGTCCGCTACCACGACAAGGTTGCGCGGATCGAGGTGGCGGCTGATCTGCTACCGCGGATCATTGCGCCTGAGGTGCGATCGGTACTCGTTGCCGAGTTGCGCGCGCTGGGATTTCTCTACGTTGCGGTGGATTTGCAGGGGTTCCGGAGCGGTAGCCTCAATGAGGTGCTGGCCGCGCCGCGCTAGCGTGGTGTAGGCGTCGACGCGCGCTGCGTTCGCAGCACCCACTCGGCCCAACTCAGGTCCTCGGCGGTGGTGATCTTGCGGTTACGGGCGTCGCCTTCGATGATTCGCACCGGCACGCCAAGTCGTTCGACCAACGCAGCGTCATCCGTCGCAGCGTAGCCGTCTCGGCGGGCTCGGTTGTATGCCTCGCGCAGCAAGGGGGTACGAAAGACCTGCGGGGTCTGCGCCAGCCATATGGTGCGGCGATCGAGTGTCCGGGCAATAGTGCCCTCCTCGCCGACCACCTTCACCGTGTCGTTGGCCGGAACGGCGACGATCGCGGCCCCGGTCGCCTGTGCCGCAGCCACGCAGGCGTTTACGCAGGTAGTGGATACGAAGGGCCGCGCGGCGTCGTGGACGAGCACTAGATCGCTTGCTCGAGGGATGGCCGCGAGCCCTGCCGCAACGGAGTCCTGGCGTTCGGTCCCGCCGGGCGTCAACTCGATGGGCACTTGCCACGGAGTGCTGGTGGCGACCACCTGAGTCGCCCGTTGGATCTCGTCGGCCGCGACTACGAGCACGATCGAGGTCACGCCATCGGCCTGGCTGATGGTGCGCAGCGAGTGAACCAGCATCGGTTGGCCGCCGAGGGGAAGGAATGCCTTGGCGAGGGGCGCTCCCATGCGCGTGCCGCGGCCGGCAGCGACTACGATGGCAGAGATATGCACAAGGGAAAGGGCCGCCGGCGGTAGGCGCCGGCGGCCCGTCGATGCGCGTTAGTGCGCGAAGATGTCGCTCAACTCCTTCATGATCTTTTCCTCAGGATGTGAGCGAGCGATGGACAGTTCTTTGACCAACAAGTTGCGAGCGGTATCGAGCATCTTACGCTCGCCAAACGACAGCTCCTTGTCCCCCTTGAGGACAAAAAGGTCCCGCAATACCGTGGCAATTTCTAGTACCGAGCCCGTCTTGATCTTCTCGGTGTATTCCCGGTACCGCCGGTTCCACGTCTGCTGGTCGATTTCGACCCGGCGCTCACGGAGGATCTTGTAAACCTTCCCGACCATGTCCTTGCCGATGATCCGCCGCAACCCCACAGAAGCCACATTCTCCGTTGGGATCATGATGGTCATGTCGTTTTCCAGGATCCGAAGCATATAGAACGTCTTTTCGGTCCCCGAGATGACCTTCGTTTGGACACTTTGGATGACGCCGACCCCGTGAGCCGGGTAGACGACCTTTTCGCCAACCTTAAACATCGTCCGTTCCTCCCTGGCCCCGAAAATAACCCATTATCCCACGTCGATCGGAGATGGTCAAATTAACTTTCCTGTAACCTGTGCATCAATCACATTCGCAGGATCGGGCGATCCGCGCAAGGTGCTGGCCTAGCGTTGAAAACGAACGGGCCGTGGTCTCAATGCGCACTTGTGGGCGGGTCGGCGACGTATTATACGCGCGACAGTCAGGTTCCGCGTTTATGGAGCAGTATATTCGTTTCGTCGTACGGCATCGCCGTGCGGTCGTCCTCGTGGTGTTGGCAGTGACCGCAGTCCTGGCAACGCAGCTCCGCTACCTTCATCTGGAAATCCGCCGCCGAGCTAATCTGCCGGAGGGGCATCCGTACGTGCAAATCCAGAATCGGATCTCCGACCTCTTTGGGGGGGAAGCTGTGGCCGTCGTAGGGGTGGTTGCGACCGGCGGCAGCCTTTTTACCCCCGAGATTCTGGCCAAGGTGTACCGTATTACCCAGGGGCTGCGAAATACACCTGGGGTGATCGAGACGAGCCTGTTCAGTATTGCCGCGCCATACGTGAAGGCGGTTGTAGCTGGCAGTGACGGGATGGACGTCCACACCTTGATGGCGGAGCCGCCCACCACGCCGGAGCAGCTGACTCAGCTTCGCGAGGCGATTCAGCGGGACAATCTCTTTCGAGGCAATCTGGTGTCTGCGGACGAGAGCGCCACCGTGATTGTCACGGAGTTCGATGACCGCTTGCCCGACACCGCGATCGCCGAGAAGATCGAGGCCGTCGTTGCGCCTCAGCGCGATGCCAGCGTGACGATCGCTCTGGCGGGTGCGCCAATTCTCCGTGCCGCCCTCGCGCACTACACCGCCCTGATTGCCGTGCTGTTTCCACTCGCCGTGGCGGTGATCGGGTTGATCCACTACGAGGCGTTCCGGACGTTCCAGGCCATGATCCTGCCGCTGATCACGGCGCTGCTGAGCGTCACCTGGGCGTTGGGCTTCATGGGGCTCATCGGAGAGCCGATGGACACCTGGAGCGCGATCACGCCGGTGGTCATTCTTGCCGTGGCGGCCGGGCACGCGGTGCAGATCTTGAAACGCTACTACGAGGAATACGCCGTCGTCGGGGACAGCGAAGAAGCGGTCATCCGTTCCGTCTGCGCCGTGGGGCCAGTCATGCTGACCGCCGGTTTGATTGCCTCCGCCGGCTTCGGGTCGTTGATGACTTTCGGCATCACCAGCGTTCGCGTGTTTGGGTTGCTCCTGACTGCGGGCATTCTCAGTGCGCTCGTCATCGAGATGACGTTCACCCCGGCCTGCCGCTGTCTCTTGCCGGCGCCCCGGTCGCGCGAGCTGCGGCGCGAGGGGCAACGATACTGGCTCGACCGGGCTCTCGACGTACTCGCCGATACGGTGGTGGGTCGGCCCCGTGGCGTGCTGCTCGTGGCGCTCGCGGTGTCGGCTGTTGGCATCGTTGGCATCTTCCAGCTCGAGGTCGACAACAGTTTCCGCCTGTGGTTCGCCCCGTCGACCCAGGTCCGCAAGGACGATGCATTGTTGAACGAGAAGCTGCCGGGTACCGCGTCGCTCCGCATCCTGGTGGAAGGGCAGCGCGCCAACGCCATCCAGGAACCCGCGGTTCTCAAGGCGATGAGCGACCTCGAGGCGTTCATGGAGCAAGATCCCACGATCGGCGGGGTGACTTCGATTGCGGACCACGTGAAGCGGATGCACCAAGCGATGAACAGCGGTGATCCGGCCTTCTACGCCGTCCCTGACAACCAGCGGTTGATCGGCCAGTACTTGTTTCTCTACGGCATGTCCGCCGGGCCCGATGGGCTCAGCGCCTTCGTTGACGCCGACTATCAGCGCGCTGTCATCCGCGCGCTCAGCAAGACCGACAGCGCCACCTTCTCGCGTCAACTGCTCGGGAAGCTCGAGGATTTTGCCACGCAGCGCTTCCGCGGCCTGCCAGTGACTGTCGGTATCGCTGGCGGCACGTTGGGGGTGCAGACCGCGATGAATGACATCGTCGTCCACGAAAAGCTCGTCAACATGATCCAGGTAGGGATGATCATCTTCGTGTTGTCGGCGCTGGTCCTGCGCTCATTCGTGGGCGGCGGGCTGGTGTTGCTTCCGCTTGGCACCGCGGTGATCCTCACGCTCGGGCTCATGGGCTGGACCCACACTTGGCTGGACATGACGACCGCGGCGATCACGGCGATGGGAGTCAGCATCGGTGCGGACTTCGCCATCTACCTCATCTTCCGAATCCGCGAGCAGATGCAGACGGCCACATCGATGGACGAGGCGGTTCGGGCCAGCTTGCGCACTTCTGGAAAGGCCATTTTTTTCGTGTCATCCGCGGTCGCCCTCGGCTACATGGTGCTGCCGCTGGCTGGGTTCAGCATCTGGACCCGGCTGGGTGTGCTCACGGCGACCATCATCTCCGTGAGCGCCCTCGGCACGCTGACGATCATCCCGGCGCTGGGACTCTTGGCGCGGCCCCGATTTCTCGGACAGCCCGGCGCGGTCAACGCGCCGCAGCGCCGCCGCAACGCGGCAGCCCGGCCCTAGACCGTGGGTGCTGCCAGCACGAGATAGGCGTTCAGCCCACCGTATCCGTAGCTCGACACCAACGCGTGCCGGAGCTGTGCAGCGCGCGGTCGGCGGGGCACGTAGTCGAGGTCGCACGCGGGATCGGGTGTCTCGAGGTTGTGCGTCGGGGGAATCGTGGCGTGTCGAATGGCCAAGGCGGTTGCGGCCACCTGAAACGCCCCCGCGGCGCCGAAGGGGTGTCCAATGACACCTTTGATCGAGCTCACCGGCAAGCGCGCCGCCCATTCACCGAAAGCGCGCTTGAGCACGACGGTCTCCTTGCAGTCGAACGCCGGCGACGAGTTGGCGTGCGCACAGACGTAATCGATGTCGGTGGCGTTCAGCCGGCTGCGCTGCAGCGCCTGATGAATGGCGCGCGCGCCCGGCTCCCCTGAGGGGTCGAAGCCGAACAATCCGTTGGCGTCGCACGACGCGGCGGCGCCCAGCAACTCGGCGTATGGCTCGACACCGCGACGGCGGACCGCCTGGTCCGCTTCGAGGACGAGCATACAGCTCCCTTCGCTGAGCACGAGCCCGGCGTGGGTGCGGTCGAAGGGCCGCGAGGCGTGCGGCGGATCCTCGTTGAGAGTGGACAACTCTTGTGTCCGGCCCATGCCGGCGACGACGGTCGGAAGCAGTGGACTTTCGGTGCCGCCGGCGAGACACATGTCGAGCTCCCCGGAGGCCACGAGGGTGGCGGCGTGCCCGATGGCGTGCAGACTCGCTGCGCAACCGCTCGAGAAGGTCATCTGCGCGCCCTGAGCACCCACGGCACTGGCGACCTCAGCACCGGGAGCGTGATGCGGGGACCCGTTCGTGATGAAAGGGTTGACGCGGCGCAAGCCACGCTCGAGCAGGATGCTGTGTTGCTGCTCCGCGTCGCGCCAACCGCCGAGCGCGGTGCCGAGCATCACCCCCTTGGCGTGGCGTTCGTACACCGGATCGGAGAGGCGGGCGTCGCGGAGGGCAAACTCGGCGGCCGCCAGCGCCAATTGCGTCACGTGCGCAGTCGTCCGCAACTTGCGCGGCTCCAAGACCTCCTCGTAACTGAGATCGTGTACCTCGCCACCCACCTGGCAGGCGTAGGAGGTCGGATCGAAACGGGTGATCCGTCCGATTCCGGAACGTCCTTCGAGGAGCGCGGACCAGAAGACATCGCGGCCGACTCCCGTCGGCCCGATCACGCCGATCCCGCTGATCACCACCCGTCGCACGGCTTCGCTCGTCCTGTGCCGTCAGAGACGCAAGTAGCCCGCCACCAGATCCTTCATGAGCTCGGATGGCCCTCCCCCGACACTCAGGACGCGGACATCGCGATACACGCGAGTGATCCAGTTGTCTTCCAAGAAGCCGTAGCCGCCGTGCAACTGCAGGCAGCGCTCGACGACGCGCTGGATCATCTCGAACACCTGAAACTTGATCATGCAGATTTCTTTGGCTTCCACCCTTCCGTCCCGATAGCTCTCGCAGACGGAGTGGACGAAGCGTTTGGCCATCTCGATCTCGGCCGCGATCTCGGCGATGCGGTGCCGGATGGCCTGGAGATCGGACAGCGGGTGGCCGAAGGCGACACGTTGCTGGAGATACCGCATGGTATCCTGCAAGACCAGCCCGGCGAGCGCGACGGCGCTGGCGCCGCCGACGAGGCGCTCTTCGAGAATGTTGCGAGCCACATAGTGGTAGCCGAGGTGGGGTTTCCCCAGCATCAGGCGCTTCGGCACACGGCAGCCATTGAACTCCAGCCAACCGGTAGGCGAGGTGTGCAGGCCGAGCTTGCGTAGCGTCTCCTTGACCCGAAAGCCGGGGAGGTCGGTCGGCACGATGACGAGGGAGAGGCTATTGGGCGTGGACTCGGGCTTCGTGCGCACGAGCACGATCAGGAAGTCGGCAATCGGTCCGTTGGTGATGTATTTCTTCTCGCCGCGGATGACCCAGAAGTCGCCCTCGTCGGTTGCGGTACACTGGATCGCGCGGACGATGTCCGAGCCACCGGTCGGTTCACTCGACGCCACGCCACCGATCTTCTCGCCGCGGATGGCGGGCGCCAGGAACTCGTGCTTCTGCGCTTCGGTTCCGAGCGACGCCAGCAGTGGCGGGAAGATGTTGGTTTGGGCGATGACGCTGAGCGTCAGACCCATCATCTTCGAGCGCGGCAGCTCCTCGGCGAGGACGACGTTGTAGCCGAAGTCGAGTTCCTGGCCGCCGACGCTGCGTGCATGGGTGAGCCCGAGCAGACCCTCGCGGCCCAAGTCACGGAAGATGCTCGGCGGGAAGCCGCCCTGCCGTTCCCATTCGTCGGCATGTGGTGTGAGCCGCGCTTCGATGAAGCCCCGAACCCGCGCTCGGAAGGCCTCGTGATCACGCGAGAAAAAGCTCATTGCGTGCCGTTCGCGGCGCACTGATACACGTAGTCGACGATGGCGCCGAATTCGTTGAGCTCCACCACTCGGATCGGGTCGATCTGGATCTGGTATTCGTCCTCGATGGCCACCTGGAGCTCCACAAAGGCGATCGACTGCATCTGCAGCTCCTCGTCAACCGTCGCGGAATCCGTTATTTGTTCAAGTGGAATGGCCGTAATTTCATTTATCAGACTCGCGAGACGTTCCCGAACCTCGCTCCGCGTAGGGGCTGCTTGCCGCATCACCAAGTACCGATCCTTCTCCCCAACATTCCCTACGATCTCCTGTTGTCGCTTGACTATGGACCGACGGTTCAGGGAAAGTACGGGCAGGGTGGGGGTAAAGTCAAGAACGAAGCCGTCGATGTCGGGAATTCTTCCAGCTGAAGTTGAAGGTTTCCCACAGTGGGTGTGGGACTTGGATTCCGAATGCCAGGGCACGGATTCCAGCCCGTGTTAGAAGGGCTCCATTTGTTCGAGGGACTGGTATTCAAGGTCGCCGATGGGCAGGAACGAGTTCGGGTCCTCGAGTTCCGCCGACAGGTTTACCAAGCGGAGTTGGGCTATCACGGAGTCGACAGGTTTGACGAGCAGGCCCACCATTTGATCGCGCTGGATCGCCATGGAGAGATCGTCGCGGCGAGCCGAATGCTCGGACCGGACCAGCGACCGTTCGACATCGAGCAGTTCATAGACATCTCACGCATCGTACCTCCGGCAAGGTCGCCGGCGCAGACCGGTGGTATGTGGGTACATCCAAGTCACCGGGCTGTAAGCCGAAGGTCATTCGTTCCGATCGGGATGCTCAAGCTCGCATACGATTTCGCGCGCAAGCGCGGTATCACCGACTTTGTCATGTACACCTACCCACGGCTCCAATCTATCTATCGCAGCGCCTTCTTCCGACGAGTCGACATGACATTCAAACATCCGTCGTGGGGTGAAGTGTGCGTAATGCATCTGGACCTTCTCGCTATCGAAGAGAAATACTCTCAGTCGTCTGGGCCGACGGCCCGATTGTTGTTTGCGACGGACCTCCCAAATTTTCTGGTCTGAGCCAGAGGCAATGACGTACCATTGGATTGTTCCTCTTCTTGCAGCAATAGCAACCCTGGCGCTAGCCGTCTTCGTCAATCGCGTCGGACCCCAGCAACGCGTAAGTCGAGTGTTCACGTTCCTCGCTGCAATGTTGGTGTTGTGGAACCTCAATTTCTTTGTTCTCTACTCGGTTTCCGATCGTTCACTAGCTGTTAACTTAACGAGGATCTTTCGTGTGGGGGCGCTCTTTCTCCCGCCCGCGGCCCTACACCTGGTTGTTGTCCTCCAAGCCCAGCGTTCCAGGTCTTGGCGGGTCATCTTGTTCGCTGACTACGGTCTCGCGGCCGCGCTCGCGGTTGCAAACGCGCTCGATCTGCTTGTCTCGGATCTGCGCAGTTTTGCGTGGGGGTACTACTCCGTCGGCACGCGATTCTACAATCTCTTCTCCGCTCTGCTGATAGTCAACCTTTTGGCCGTGATCGCACTCTTAGTCCACGACTACCGAACGAGCGCCGAGCCGCGGATGCGGTTACAGGCGAAGTTCTGGCTTCTCGGCGCCCTTGTCGCCGTACCCCTGGGGTGCACCAATCTCCTTCCAGCCTACGGAATTGCCTTCTACCCTTTGGGAAGCCTCGGCAACGCCGCGTGGGCAGGCATAGTTGCCTACGCAATCGTGCGGCATCGCCTGATGGATATTGATCTTGTCGTCACCAAGGGAATGGCGTACGCGGCGGTGGCGTTCGTCCTAATTGCCCCGGCGTTCTTGTCGACGCTGTGGATGCAACGGATCTCGTTCGGCCACGTTCACCCGGATTTCTCCGCAGCCGTCCTCTTGATGTTCGTGCTTATCGGTATTCTGTTTCCTAGACTACGCCTTCAGGCAGAGACGCGAATAGAGCAGTCGCTGTTTCGTGAGAAGCATGCTTACCGCATCGCCCTAACTGCCTTTACCCGGTCAATCGTTCAGATTCTGGATCGCGAGAAGTTGGTGCGTGAACTCGCTACGACTCTAAGCCAAACATTTGAACTTGATCGGATCGCCATCGCGATTGCCGATGAGACGAAGCACGCGTACACAGTAGTTTTCGCTCTTGGAACTGTGGCTGTGATTGACGAGTTCCGCGAAGAGCACGAGATCATTCGTTCGCTCGATCGTCGTAAGCGAGCGGTTCTGCGGGATGAGCTTGAGACAAGCCCCGACCCAACCGAGCGTGCGGTCGTGGCTAGCGTGCTCCAGGAAAATGGCTGGGAGGTCTGCATCCCCCTAATGGCGGGCAGCAAGCTCATCGGTTTCCTAGCGCTCGGTCGTAAACGGAACCTTAATGCCTTCTTTGCTGAAGACTTGGAACTGCTTGAGACGCTCGCTGCTGAAGCCTCCGTGGCTTTGGAAAATGCCCGGTTGTACGAGGAACTCAAGAAGTCACAAGATATCATCCGTCGCGCAGATCGACTTTCCGCGCTGGGTACCCTCGCGGCCGGGATTGCCCACGAGGTTCGCAACCCGCTCGTTTCAATTCAAACGTTCTTCCAACTCGCGCCCGATCGTCTTCATGACGAAGAGTTTCTCACGACATTCCTGGGCATGACGGCGAATGAAGTGAAGCGGATTTCCGACCTCATTACCGAGTTGCTGTCGTTTGCTCGTTCGCCCACGCGTACCCTGAAGCCGGTTGACCTGAACGAGACGGCCGATCGAGTTGCCACCTTGTTGGAACCGGAAGCTAGGAAGCACAAGCTTACGTTCGAACGCACGTTCGCTCCTGCGCTACCGCTTGTCAATGCCGACGCCGATCAGATCAAGCAAGTACTGATCAACCTTGTCCTCAATGCCATTCAAGCCACACCGCCCGGAGGGGTCGTCTCACTGACTAGCCGGACCATCCGACGCGGCAATGCGGAGTTCGGCCAACTGGAGGTTCGCGATACGGGTGTTGGCATCCCGCCCGACCGCCTTGATCACATTTTCAATCCCTTCTTTACCACGAAGGACAAGGGGACGGGGCTTGGGTTGGCAATCGCCCACCAGATCATCAACGAGCACGGTGGCGTAGTTGCAGTAGAGAGCAACGAGGGTCACGGCGCGATCTTCTACGTTGACTTGCCTGCAAGCGACCCTGGTACAGAGGTTCTCAGCGCAAACCTCGTTCAGGCTGACACCGAGTCGGTCGCTCTAGTAAGGCATCGCAAACACGCTTCTTCACGTTGAGCCAACTTTTGTCCTCACTTCACAATTGTCTTGACATCATCAGTGATCTTTTCGGAGAATACGGTCGCTGTGACACTATCGCACATCTTTACGATCTGGCTGGCATCGATGGCGGTTCTTGTGGACGTGGTCGCTGTGGGCGTTGTCCTGACCGGTGCGCGGGACCGACGCCTTGCCCGCTCCTTTGCGGCCTTGGCGGGGTGCATGGCGCTTTGGAACGGTTTGTTCTTGGCCTACGCCATTCAGCCTCCCTACGCCGTTCCCACGGTGATCACTGATATACTGCGAACCGGTTCATTCGCGCTTCCCGCAGTAATGTTCGCGAACGCTGTTAGTTGGTCGGAGGTTCGTGCTCGGTGGATTCGCATTTTGGTGTGGACCGGCTACGGCTTGGGAGCGAGTTTCCTCTTGTTGCAAACACACCGAGTGATTGCCGTAGAGACGATAACACAACCGTGGGGTTCCGTTGGCCGATTCGGCTCGTTGTGGGCCCCATACGCTACCTACGCAGTTGTCTGGGTGGGTTTTGGGTTCGCAGTATGCATACGGACGCTGAGAAAACCCGAGAGCGCAGGTGCCCACCTCCGCGTGAAATACTGGTTGTTCGGCGCGGCACTTGGCGCTCCACCTGGCCTAACAAACTTGATGGCGAACTATGAGATGCCGATTGTTCCGCTTGGAAGTCTGGGGACAATCTTGGTGATTGGTGTCTTCGCGTACGCCGCCGTCCGCCACCGGTTGATGGATATCGATCTGCTCGTGATGCGTGCGGCGGCGACGTTGTTGGCGGGGATCTTTCTCGTGTTGCCGGTGGTGGCAACCGGGGTGTGGGTGTACCACCATCCGCTCCGCTTCGGCGAGCACGTCCTGGTCGGGTGCTTTGCTCTCGCGGCATTGGTCAGCGTGTGGATGTTCGGGCGTTTCCGGTCTTACTTGGAGGCGCACGTGGAACGTTCGCTGTTCCCGGCACGCCGGGCGAAGCGCGATGCCATCCGACAACTCAGCGCAGACCTCCTCAACCTCTGTCGTCGCGAGGACGTCGGTCCACGCTTCACGCAGACGCTTCGACAAGGGTTCGGCCTGAGCGGGACGGCGTTGTACCGCCACACACCGGAGCCCGATGTCTTCACGCTGGCGGCCGCCGACGGTAGCCTCCATGCTCCCGAACAACTGGATTGCGGCGCGCTGGGCGCTACGCCCGGCAACGAGAATCACGTCGTCGTCGTGCCGGTACGCGAGAGCAATGATCGCTCCCGCTTCGAGGGGGTCGCACGGAGCCTCGGCTGGGAAGCCTACGTGCCGGTCACAACCAACGGCACCTGTCTGGGGCTGATCGTGCTGGGGCCGAAGCTGTCGCGCGCGGCGATCGATGACACCGACGTCGCGCTGCTCACCCTGGTGGCCGCTCAACTCGCCGTCGCCCTCAAGAACCTCGACTACGTCCAAGAGATCGAACAGCAGAAGACCCAGATCGAAGAGCTGCACAAACGCGCGCAGGCGGAGAACGTTGTCCTGCGCGCCGAAGTGCGGTCCTACTCGGAGTTCAAGGAAATTGTCGGCTCGAGCCCGGCGCTACAACGCGTGCTCGATGTGGTCGCCAAGACCGCCCCGACGACGACGACGATCCTCATTCTCGGCGAGACCGGCACCGGCAAGGAACTGATCGCGCGCGCCATCCACGATCTCAGCCCGCGACGCAACGGGCCACTGATCAGCGTGAACTGCCCGGCGATTCCCAGCGACCTGGCGGAGAGCGAGCTCTTCGGCCACGAACGCGGCGCCTTCACCGGCGCGCACGAGGCGCGCCCCGGCAAGTTCGAGATGGCTCACGGTGGAACAATCTTCCTGGACGAGGTGGCCGACCTCCCGCTGGAAGTGCAGGTGAAGCTCCTGCGCGTGCTCCAGGAGCACGAAACCCAACGCGTCGGCGGCCGCAAAACCCACAAGCTGAACTTGCGCGTGGTCGCGGCGACCAACCGGGACCTCGAACAGGAAGTCCGCGCCGGCAACTTTCGCGACGACCTCTACCACCGCCTGGCGACGATGCCGGTGCGCGTGCCGCCGCTGCGCGAACGCATCGAGGACATTCCGATACTCGCCAGCTTCTTCCTGACCCAAGCCTGCACGAAGCACCAGAAGGTCATCCAGGGCTTCGCGCCGGAAGCGCTGGGCGTGCTGATGCGGTACAACTGGCCCGGCAACATACGCGAGCTGCAAAACGTGATCGAACGCGCCGTGCTGCTGTGCGGGATGGAACGCATCTGCGTGGAACACCTCTCCGATCTGGCCGCACCGCCGCCGCCCGAACGCTTCAGCCGGGCCCTCGACGAGGAGAAACGGCGGCGCATCGAGATCGCGCTGCTCCAGAGCAGCGGTAATCAGGCAGCCGCGGCGCGGCTACTCGGTGTGTCGCGCAGCAACCTCGGCCGTCTCATGAAACGTCTGGGCATGCGGTCGGCATCCGCCGCCCACTGACCCGCCGCTTAGATGTGCAGGGCGCGCTGATGCACCGCCAGCGCGGCTTCCTTGACAACCTCCGGCAACGTCGGGTGCGCGTGCACCGACCGCGCGATGTCCTCCGCACTGGCACCAAACTCGATCGCGAGCGCCGCCTCGGCGATCAGGTCCGACGCCCGCGGGCCGAGAATGTGCACCCCAAGCACCCGATCGGTCTTGGTGTCGGCGAGGATCTTCACCAACCCTTCCGTTTCATTCATGCACCGCGCCCGCCCGTTGGCGATGAACGGAAAGCTGCCGACCCGGTACGCAATCTCCTGGCTCCGCGCCTGGTCTTCCGACATGCCGACGCTGGCCAGCTCGGGCCAGGTGTACACCACGTTCGGAATCGCGTCGTAGTTGACGTGTCCCGCCTGCCCAGCCATGCGCTCCACCGCAGCAATGCCTTCCTCCTCCGCCTTGTGCGCCAGCATCGGCCCCGCAATCACGTCGCCGATCGCATACACTCCGGCGACGTTGGTCGCGTAGTGCGCGTCGACCCGGATACGCCCACGCTCGTCGAAGGCGACGCCGATCTCGCGGGCGCCGAGGCCGTCGGTGAACGGCTTGCGGCCCACCGCCACCAGCACCACGTCGCAGACTTCCTCGCTCGTTTGCCGGCCCGACGCCAACGTCACCCGCACCGCGCCGCCGTCCACGGCCGCACCCGTTGCGCTGGTCTGCAAACGGAACTTCATGCCCTGCTTTTCGAGGCTCTTCTGCAGCTGCTCGCCCATCTGCCGATCCATCAACGGGACGATGCGGTCCATGAACTCCACGACGACCACGCGCGCCCCGAGCCGATTCCATACCGAACCGAGCTCCAAGCCGATGGCCCCCGCGCCGATGACCAACAAACGCTCCGGCACGCGCGGCAGGGCCAGCGCCTCGGTCGAACACACGATACGCGTGCCGTCGAACGGCAACCCCGGCAACTCGATCGGCGCGCTGCCGGTGGCGATCAGCATCCGGCGTGCCCGCACCGTCTGCCGCGCGGCACCGTTGGCGACCTCCACCGTGTCGGGCGCCAGCAGACGACCGCTGCCGTTGAGGCGGTCAATCTTGTTCTTCTTGAACAGGCCGGCAACGCCTTGCGTGAGTACCTTCACGACGCGGTCCTTGCGCGCCAGCATCGCCGGGAGATCCAGCTCGACCGCGCCGACCTTGATGCCGTGCACACCGAGCCCCTCACGCACCGCGTGATAGTGCTCGCTGGAGTCGAGCAACGCCTTGCTCGGAATGCAGCCGACGTTCAGACAGGTGCCGCCGAGCGTGGCGTCCTTTTCGACGCACGCCACCCGCATGCCCAGCTGCGCGGCGCGAATCGCCGCCACGTAGCCGCCGGGCCCGGCGCCGATGACCACTAGGTCGTACGATGCCGTGTCCATCGACTCAGATCTCGAACAGCAAACGCGTCGGGTCTTCGAGGCGTTCCTTGACGTGCACCAGGAAACGCACCGCTTGCTCGCCATCGATCAGGCGGTGGTCGTACGACAGCGCCAGATACATCATCGGCCGGATCACCACCGCGTCGTTCACCACCACCGGACGCTTCTCGATCTTGTGCATCCCGAGGATGGCGCTCTGCGGCGGATTCAGAATCGGCGTCGACAGCAGCGAGCCGTAGACGCCGCCATTCGAGATGGTGAAGGTGCCACCGCTGAGATCGGCGATGCTGAGCTTGCTCTGTCGCGCCAGGCCGGCGAGCCGCTCGATCTCCTGCTCGATCTCCGCGAACGTCAGCTGATCCGCGTCGTGCACGACGGGAACGACCAAGCCACGCTCCGTGCCGACGGCGACGCCGAGGTGGACACGCCGCTTGTAGACGATGTCGCCGCCGTCGATCTGCGCGTTGACGATGGGCAGCTCGCGCATGCCGCCGATGCAGGCGCGCGCGAAGAACGACATGAACCCGAGCGCCACGCCGTGCACCTCGGCGAACCGTGCCTTGTGGCGCGCCCGCAGCTCCATGACCGCGCTCATGTCGACCTCGTTGAAGGTGGTCAGAATGGCCGCGGTATGCTGCGCCTGCACCAGCCGCTCAGCGATGCGTTGGCGCAAGTGGGTCATCGGCACCCGTTCCTCATCGGCGCTGGGTGTCGGTCGCGGCGCGATGGTGAGCGCCGGGCGCTGCGGTGGCGGCTCCGGCGCTGCCGGCGGCGTCGGTGGTTGCGGTGCCGCCGCCGTGTCCAGATGCGCCAGCACGTCGCCCTTGGTCAGGCGCCCACCGCGGCCGGTCGCCTTGATGGCCTGCGGATCCAAACCGTGCTCTTCAATGAGACGACGGACGGCGGGGCTGAGGATGCCTTTCGCGGCAGGCGCCTCCTCGGTGACGACGGTACCGCCCGCCTCGCGAGGTGGCGCCGCCGGCGGCGGCGCTGCCGGTGCCACTGTGGCCGGCTCGCTGGCACCGGCCTCGATGTGCGCCACCACGTCGCCGACCTGGACGGTCTCGCCTTGCGCTTTGACGACGTGCAGCACCCCGCCGGCCGTGGCGGGAATCTCGACGGTCGCCTTGTCGGTTTCCAACTCGAGCAACGGCTCATCGAGCCGCACCGCGTCACCGTCGTGCTTGATCCAGCGGACGATGACGCCTTCGCTGACGGACTCACCAAGAGTGGGGATGCGGATCTCAACGGGCATGGGTCTTCCTCAGCGCCATGTTGATGAGCTCAACCTCTTCGGCCTTGTGCATCTTGTAGGAACCGGTCGCCGGGCTGGCCGCGGCCTTGCGCCCGGCATACCCGACCGACCGCCCATCGCCGAGCACCCGGCGCAACCGCCGGCGCATCTCGTGCCAGGCGCCCATGTTCCACGGCTCTTCTTGCGTCCACACCACCTCGGCGGTTGGCGCATATGCCTGCAGCGCCGTCGTGATCTCCTCTTCCGGGAACGGATACAGCTGCTCGATGCGCAGAATCGCGATGTCGTGGATGTCGCGCTCGCGGCGCGCCAACAATAGATCGTAGTAGATCTTGCCGCTGCACAGCAGCACGCGGCGCACCCGCGCGGCATCCACCACCTCCACCTCCGGCAGCACCGGTTGGAAGCTGCCGTCGGTGAGGTCGCGCGCCGACGAGACCGCGAGCTTGTGACGCAGGAGACTCTTCGGGCTCATGATGATCAGCGGTTTGCGGAAGTTGCGGTGCATTTGCCGGCGCAGGGCGTGGAAGTACTGGGCCGGCGTCGTCAGGTTGCACACCTGCCAGTTGTTGTCGGCGCTGAGCTGCAGGTAGCGCTCGAGGCGAGCGCTGGAGTGCTCGGGGCCTTGGCCCTCGTAGCCGTGCGGCAGCAGCATGACCAGCCCGCTCATGCGCTGCCACTTCGATTCCGCGGATGAAATGAATTGGTCGATGATCACCTGGGCGCCGTTGGCGAAGTCGCCGAACTGCGCCTCCCAGATCACCAGGTTGCGCGGATCCGCCGAGCTGAAGCCGTACTCGAAGCCGAGCACCGCCGCCTCCGACAACATGCTGTCGATGACGATGAAACGCCCCTGGGTGTCGCTGAGGTGATCGAGCGGGACGTAGCGCTCGCCGGTGTGCATGTCGCGCAGCACGGCGTGGCGATGACTGAACGTGCCGCGGCCGCTGTCCTGGCCGCTCAAGCGGATCTTGGTGCCTTCGAGGAGGAGCGAGCCGAACGCCAGCATCTCGCTGCAGCCCCAGTCGAGCTTGCCGTCCGCAGCGAGCATGGCTACGCGCTCATCCAGCAAGCGCTTCACCTTCGGATGCGTGGTGAAGTTCGCTTGCACACGCCGCGCGCCCTCGGCGATGCGTTGCAACGTCTCGAGCGGCAAAGCGGTGTGCGCGCTCCAGTCGTCGCCGGCCCAGCGCAGCCCCTTCCAGGCGCCGCCGAGCGCGAAGACCTGCTGTCGCGGCATGAAGTCGCGCGCGTAGTTGACGGCGTCCTCGAACACCTCGCGCAAGTCGGCGGCGCTCTTCGCGGCGTCCTCGGCGCTGCACGCGCCGGCGGCAATCAGATGCTCGGTGTACAGCTGGCGCACCGACGGGTGCGCGGCGATCTCCTTGTACATCAGCGGCTGCGTGAAGGTCGGATCGTCGTTCTCGTTGTGCCCGTGTCGCCGATAGCAGACGAGGTCGATGATGACGTCCTTCTTGAAGGTGTTGCGGAAGGCGATCGCCAGCTGCGCCGCCTGCACCGCCGCTTCCGGATCGTCGCCGTTCACGTGGAAGACCGGCGTTTGGATGACCTTGGCGACGTCGCTCGGGTAGCGGGTAAAGCGGTAGTCGCTGGGCGAGGTGGTGAAACCGATCTGGTTGTTGACGATGATGTGGATCGTCCCGCCGGTGCGATAGGCCTCGAGCTCCGACAGCGCCAGCGTCTCCGCGACCAGCCCTTGTCCGGTGAAGGCGGCGTCGCCGTGGATCAAGATTGGAACGACGCGCGTCCGCGCCGTGTCGCCCAAGTAATGTTGCTTGGCGCGCACGATGCCTTCGACGATCGGATCGACGACCTCGAGGTGACTCGGGTTCGAGGCGAGCGAGACGTGCACCTTGCGCCCGCTCCGTGTCGTGTAGTCGCGGGCGTAACCGAGATGATACTTCACGTCGCCGTCGCCCTGAATGTCGGCGGGGAGGAAGGTGCCCTCGAACTCGGAAAAGATCATCTCGTAGGGCTTGCGCAGGATGTTGGCCAGCACGTTGAGCCGGCCCCGATGCGCCATGCCCATGACGATCTCTTCCACGCCGCTGCTGCCGGCATCCTCGATGAGCTGGTCGAGCAGCGGGATCAGCGCCTCGCCGCCTTCGAGCGAGAAGCGCTTCTGGCCGACGTACTTCGTCTGCAGGAACTGCTCGAAGCCTTCGGCCGCGGTCAACGTGCTCAAGATGTGCTTGCGGTCGTCTGCGGTCAGGCTCGGCTTGTTGAGCGTCGGCTCCATGCGCTCCTGCAGCCAGGTGCGCTGCGCCTTGTCGGAGATCTCCATGTACTCGACGCCGAGCGTGTCACAGTAGGTGGCGCGCAGTCTGGCGATCAGGTCGTGCACGGTGGCGCGGGCGCAGCCCTTGAACGTCGGGCACTCGACCATGCGCGTCATGTCCGCCTCGCGAAAGCCGAACTCGGAAGGCTCCAGCAGAGGATGGCTGGTCTGGTTGTGGCCGAGCGGATCGAGGTTGGCGACCAGGTGGCCGAGCTCACGGTACGAGTGGATGAGATCGAAGATGCCGATGCTGCGCTCCGCCTCCGTCGGGGCGGCGACCGCATGCGCCCGCGCGCCGTTGCCGCGGGCGGCCTCGAATCCGGCAAAGAAGAACGCCCATTGCGGATCGACCGACTGCGGATCGCGCAAATACTGCTCGTACAGGGCGTCGACGTATTCGGCGTTCGCCCGATTGATGAAGTCCAGATTGGTCACAGCCTCATCCTCATACACCGGTTCACGATAGCAGCAAAGTCACCGGGAGACAGCGCCGGCGCCGCGCGCGATTCGGGACTGGAACACCACCGAAATCCGGTGCTGTCCGACTTCGAACACCGAGAGAGCAGCGACGTTGAGCACCAGGGGCGATGCCCTGGGCAACGCCCCGGGGCTTCCGTCGCACCGACCAGGACACTCTGCCCCGAATTAGGACAGCATCCGGAATCCGACAGGTGGCCAGCTCGTATAGTAAGGGCACTTACCTACAAGAAGGGGGGGCAATGATGAGAGACCTGCGATTGGTGAGCGTTCTGGGGGCGAGCCTGCTGTGCGCCACAACCGTCACGGCGGCGCCGCCGCCGTAGACCAGCCTCAACAACTGCCAGAACGCGGTGAAGACCGCGACCGCGCAGTTCGTCAGCAAGAAGGTCGCGGCGATCGGCACGTGCTTGCAAGCGGTGTCGACCCAGATCGTCAAGAACAACGCGCTCGACGCCGGCGCGGCGGCCGGCACCTGCGTCACGCAGTTCCGCAAGCTCAACGATAGCCGCAGCCTCGGCAAGTAATTGAGCGACAAGCTCGCCGCCGCGATCACCGAGAAGTGTGCGCCCGGACAGCCGGGGGTGACGCACACGCTGGCCGACATCATTGGTGCCGGCGCCGGCGTGGTGCAGCCCCTCAACGCCCAGGACAACAACGCCTGGTGCAGCCGCTACGGCGGCGACGGCTCCATCGACAGCCTGCAAGAGTGGATCGACTGCATCACCGCCGCCGCCGAGTGCGATGTGGACTCGGCGATCACCGCGCAGTACCCACGGGTGCTCGATTGGCTGGCGCTGGTCAAGCCGTCGATGCAGGGGCTGACGCCCCCGGGCGCGGATCCCCACGGGCTTTGCGAGCGATCACTTGTTGTGAAACCTCCCCCCTGGCCCCCTCCTTAGTAAGGAGGGGGAGCGTGCTCCGCTCTTCGTCCCCCTTACCAAGGGGGACTACAGGGGGTTACTCAGGACCATGGGGTGTTAGAATGCATGAGCAAGCGGACGGGCCGTCGCGAATAACAGGGAATGGCTGATGACGCTCCACTACAATCGGCGCAGCGAGCGCGAGAAACGTCGCTCCCTGCGCAACAATGCGACGCCGGCGGAACGGCAGATGTGGTTGATGCTGCAAGGGCAGTCAGCGGGGCGCCAAGTTCCGGCGCCAGTACAGCGTGGATGCGTTGGTCGTCGACTTCTATGCGCCGAGCTGCAAGCTGGCCATCGAGGTCGACGGCGAGGTACACGACACTGACGAGGCACAACGGTACGACCGTCAACGCACCGCATACCTGGAGGGGTTCGGAATGCGCGTGCTGCGGTTCACGAACCAGGATGTGCTTGGGAACAGCGCCGGGGTGGCGGAGGTGATCGAGGCGGCGGTGCGCGAGCGGAGCGCCTTGTTGGGAAGGAGAAGGTGAAGACCTCCCCCTGGCCCCCTCCTTAGCAAGGAGGGGGAACCGCTCTCGTCCCCCTTACTAAGGGGGACTACAGGGGGTCGACTCTACTCCCCGCCGCTCGTTGCAGCCGCCTTGGGGACACGCGTCGAAAACTTTGCTATCGTCGCGCCGTCAATGAGCACCATCGAAGAGAATCTGCGCAAGGTCCCGCCGCAAAGCCTCGAGGCCGAGGAGTCGGTGCTCGGCGGCGTGCTGCTCGACAACACCGCCCTCGACCGCGCCCTCGAGTTCATCACCGCCGACGACTTCTATCGCGAAGCGCACCGCAAGATCATGCGCGGCATGATCGAACTCAACCAGCGCGGCGAGCCGGTCGACCTGGTGACGCTGTCGGACACGCTGAAGCTGCAGGGGACGCTCGCCGACGTCGGCGGCGCGGCGTACCTCGCCGAGCTCGCCGAGAAGGTGCCGACCGCCGCCAACGTCGCCTACTACGCGCGCATCGTGCGCCAGAAGTCGGTGCTGCGCAGCCTGATCCAGACGGCTACCGAGATCGCCACGCTGGGCTACGAGTCGAGCGCCGACGTCGACCAGTTCCTCGACGAAGCGGAGCACAAGATCTTCGAGATCTCGGAGCGCAAGGTGCGCCCGACGTTCTTCCGCATCCGCGACATCATGGTCGACTCGATGAAGGCCATCGAGCAGCTCTACGAGCGCAAGGAGCTGGTCACCGGCGTGCCCACCGGCTTCGTCGACCTCGACCGCATGACCGCCGGGCTGCAGCCCGCCGACCTCATCGTCATCGCCGGCCGGCCCAGCATGGGCAAGACCGCCTTCGCCCTCAATATCGCCCAGTATGTGGCGCTGACGACCAAGGTCGGCGTCGCGGTGTTCTCGCTCGAGATGTCGAAGGAGCAGCTGGTGCTGCGCATGCTGTGCTCGGAGGCGCGCGTCGACCAGTCGAAGGTGCGCGCCGGGTTCGCTGCCGAGCGCGACTTCCCGAAGATCGCCATGGCCGCCAGCCGCCTCGCCGAAGCCCCCATCTACATCGACGACACCGCCGCCCTCAGCGTCCTCGAGCTGCGCGCCAAGGCCCGCCGGCTCAAGCGCGAACGCGAGTCCAAGCTCGGGCTGATCATGGTCGACTACCTGCAGCTGATGCGCGGCCACGACGCCGACAATCGCGAGCAGGAGATCTCCAGCATCTCGCGCTCCCTCAAAGCCCTCGCCAAAGAGCTCAACGTCCCGGTCATCGCGCTGTCGCAGCTGAATCGCCAGGTGGAGACGCGCGCCGAAAAGAAACCGGTGATGGCCGACCTGCGCGAATCGGGCGCCATCGAGCAGGACGCCGACGTCATCGGCTTCCTGTACCGCCCGATCGTCTACGACAAGAACGCCGAGGAACGCGCCGCCGAGATCATCATCGCCAAGCAGCGCAATGGGCCGATCGGCACCGTGCCGCTGACGTTCATGTCGGAGTACACGCGCTTCGAGAATCGCGCCGAGGACGACGTCAGCTTCGGCGAAGTGGACGACGCCTGAGGCGGCTGGAAAACGCCCACCCGCTTCGCTAGACGAGTGGCATGGCCATTTTGAAAGTTGCCCGACTCGGTCACCCGGTGCTGCGGCGAGTTGCCGAGCCCGTGCCGCCGGAAGGCATCGGCGCACCGACGATCCAACGGCTCATCGACGACATGATCGAGACCATGGTCGAGTACGACGGCGCCGGCCTCGCCGCCCCACAGGTGCACGTGTCGCAGCAGATCGTCGTCTTCGAGGTCGCAGGCAATCCGCGCTACCCGGACGCCGAATCCATCCCGCTCACCGTGCTCATCAACCCCAAGATCACGCCGACCACACAGAAGACGGAGGAGGACTGGGAAGGCTGCCTGAGCCTGCCCGACCTGCGTGGTCAGGTGCCGCGCTTCACGCAGGTGCGCATCGAAGCCTACGACCGCCACGGCAAGAAGCTCAACTACGTGGCGCGCGACTTCCACGCCCGCGTCGCCCAGCACGAGTGCGATCATCTGCTCGGCAAGGTGTTCGTCGACCGCATGCGGTCGATGGAGTCGCTCGCCTTCGTCCGCGAGTTCCTGCGCTACGCCGCCGGCGAACCCGCACCGCAGGACTGAGGGCAGTCCCGCCTCAGCCCATGAGCGCGCCTCGATCGGCGCCCCGCACCGCCACCCTCACCACCCGCGACCACTCGCGCGACAGCGCCGGCCTCACGTACGTCTACGCGGTCCTGTCGCGCCGCGCCGGCGGCGTGTCGGTCGGCATCAACCTGAACACCAACCACGCTTGCAACTGGCGCTGCATCTACTGCCAGGTGCCGGGCCTCCGCCGCGGCGCGGCGCCCGCGGTCGACCTCGAGCGGCTTGAAGATGAGCTGCGCAGCTTCTTGGCGACGGTGCTGCACGGCGACTTCCTCACCCAACGTGTCCCGGTCGGCATGCGCCGACTGCACGACGTCGCCCTGTCGGGCAACGGCGAACCCACCAGCGCGCCCGCCTTCGACGCCGTGGTGGCGGTGATCGAGCGCGTGCGTCGCGACCTCGGCGTACCCGCCGCCGTGAAGACGCTGCTCTTCACCAACGGCAGCCTGATGCACCGTCGTGACGTGCAGGATGGCGTGCGTCGCCTGGCGAGGCTCAGCGGCGAGGTGTGGTTCAAGCTCGACCGCGCGACGCCGTCGGGCATGCGCCTGGTGAACGGAACGTCCGGATCGATCGCCCGTGTCTGCCGCAACCTCACGATCGCGGCCAGGCTCTGTCCCACCTGGATCCAGACCTGCCTTTTCGCGATCGATGGCGAGGCGCCGCCGGCTGACGAGATCGACGCGTACGTCGGCATCCTTGCCGATGTCCGCGCCGCCGGTGTGCCGCTCGGTGGCATCCATTTGTACGGCATCGCTCGGCCGTCGATGCAACCTGAGGCGTCGCGTCTGACGCCACTGCCCGAGGCGTGGTTGCAGTCGCTCGGTGCGCGGCTGCGCGCACTGGGCTATACGGTGCGCGTCACGCCCTGAGCCAACGAAGGCAACAGCGTCGGCACGCGGCTCAACCGGCGCGCCGCTTCGCGCAACGTGTCCTCGCGCTTGCAGAAGGTGAAACGGATCCACTGCCGGCCGAGCTCGGGATGCTGGTAAAAGCTCGAGCCCGGCACGGCGGCGACGCCGACCTCGCGCACCAGCCAGTCGCAGAAGCGGACGTCGTCCGCGCCGCCGAAGGCGCCGATGTCGGCGAGGATGTAGTAGGCCCCTTGCGGTATGCAGATCCGAAAGCCCGCCGCGGTCAGTGCCTCGGCGAGGATGGCGCGCCGCGCCGCATAGTCCGAAGCCAGGTGCGCGTAGTACGCATCGGGCAAGTGCAAGGCGCGGACGCCGGCCCACTGCAGCGGATGCGGCGCGCCGACGGTGAGGAAGTCGTGCATCTTGCGGATCGCCGCCGTCAGCGGCGGGGCGGCGATGGCGTATGCCAAGCGCCAGCCGGTCACCGAGTAGGTCTTCGACAGGCCGCTGATGCTGACCGTGCGCTCGCGCATGCCCGGCAGGCTCGCCAGCGATACGTGCGTCCGACCATCGTACAGGATGTGCTCGTAGATCTCGTCGGTGATGGCCAGACAGTCGCGCTCGATGCAGATGGCGGCGATCTCCTCAAGCTCGCGGCGCGTGAACACATGACCGCTCGGGTTGTGCGGCGTATTGACGATGATCGCCTTGGTGCGCGGGCCGCACGCGGCGCGCAGCGCCGCCGGATCGAAGGTGAAGTCCGGCGGGCGGAGCGCCACGTACACCGGCGTCGCGTCGCTGATCACGCTGTCCGGTCCGTAGTTTTCGTAGAAGGGCTCGAAGATGACGACCTCGTCGCCACGGTTCACGACCGCCAGCAAGGTCGCGATCATCGCTTCCGTCGACCCGCAGGTGACCGTCACCTCGGTGTCGGGATCGCAGTCGATGCCGTTGTAGCGCCCGACCTTTGCCGCGATGGCTTCGCGGAACTGGCGCACCCCCCAGGTGACCGCGTACTGGTTGTAGTCGTCGTCGATGGCCTGCTTGGCCGCGTCCTTCAGCTCCGCCGGCGCGGCGAAGTCGGGAAACCCTTGCGCCAGGTTGATGCCGCCGACCTGCTCGCACAGCCGCGTCATGCCGCGGATCACGGACTCCGTGAAGCGCTGTGACTTGGCTGAGAGGCCGCGCATCATGGGAACACGTGAAGCGTGAAACGTGAAGCGTGAAGCGCGATGACGATCAAACGCTTCACGAGATACGCTTCACGCTTCACGATCCTTCCTTTCCACCAGCTCGATCAGGGTGCCTTGCGCGGCATCCGGGTGCAGGAACGAGACGCGCATGCTGTCGCCTTCACGCGGCTGGTGATCGATCACCGGCACCTGGGCACCCTCCAGCGCGGCCACCGCGCCGTCGACGTCGGCCACCCGCAGGCCGATGTGATACACGCCCGGCCCGCGATGCGGCAGGTAGCGCTGCATCGTCCGTTCCCAATCCGTCGTCTCGATGAGCTCCAGCTCGACGTCACCGACGTGCAAGCGCGCGATGCGCAGCCCCTGCTCCACACGGTCCTCGATCGGTCCGGCTCTCAAGCCGAACGTCTCGTTGTAGAAGCGCAGCGCCGCCGCGAGATCGGTCACGGCAATGCCGATGTGATCGATACCCAGAACCTTCGTCTGCATTTCGATTCCTATTCCCATTCTGGTGGCACCGGCGTCCTGTCGGTGTCACCTCACGATGCCCCTGGTAGTGGGCATGATTCACCCGCGCCGACCGCGGGCGTCAGCGCAAACGCTTCCGACACCGACCACGTCAGCCCGAAGGTGCAGAAGCTGAGGGCGTGATGCCCCGACTCGCCGCCGGCGACCGCGATCAGGAACTGCTCCGGGTGCGCGCACAACGGCACCTTGCCGTCTTCGACGTAGCCGCGCGCTTCCATCTTGGGCCAGTGATTGCGGTGCCAGCGTTCGATGGGAGTCAGCGTGTATTCGTGCAGGAGCCGTTGCGCGTCGGCGATCGACAGGCCGTCACGCGCGATCTTGTGGGCGAAGTCTGGGCACAACAGCAACAGCATCTCGCCGTCGGCTTGCGGGACCAGGACCTTGTTGTTGCCGACCCAGTCGATCGAATGCGCCAGCACCCAGAGCAGCTCTTCGCCGCTCTCTGCCCACACGTCGGCGATGTCCTGCGTACCGGTGGCGCAATGGACGGTGACGACATTGTCCTCGGCCCGAAAGCCGTGGCGCACGTGGAACGGTTCCCAGGGACTCTTCTCTTCCCACTCGCCGAAGCACAGGGAGATGCGCCCGGGTTGGCCGAATGTCGACTTGCTGACCGCGCCCGGGATCGCGCCGCCGACGTTGCGCATGACCAGACGCACGGCGCGGCCGATGGTGGCGTTGGCGCGGCCGTTGTGTCCGAGGCAGCTGTAGCCGCATTCGATGCCGAGCGCGTGACGAGCGGGGCCGTTGATCATCAACGCCGGCGTGGCGCAGCAGGTCGTGGTGTTCAGGGCGTAGAGGTTGAATTGTGGCTGGCACACGGCGCGGACGGCGGCGACGACGACGGGAAAGTACTCTGGCCTACAGCCGGCCATGATGGCGTTGATGGCAATCTTCTCGATGGTCGCCTCACCACGGCGCGGTTCGACGAGCCCCGCCACCGCTTCGGGAGGCTCGCCGACGGTGTCGAGCATCGCCTGCACGCGTTCCGCCGTCGGCGGTACGAGTGGCAAGCCGTCGCCCCAGCCTTGTTGCTCGGCAAACTCGAGGAACGACTCGACGTCGGCGGGAGCCGCGTGCGAAGGCGAAAGCAACGTGCCGCGCATACCGGTCTACGTTTCAAGCTGCGCCAGCAGGCGCGCCAGCTCGCCGGCGCGCGTCGCGGCGATGCGGCGGATCTCCGCGACGCCGCGGGTTTCCATCGGATGCGGCAGCACCAGCATCGCTAGGTGCTCGTAGCCGCGGGCGCGCGCCGCGGTTTGCGCCAGGTTGGCGAACACCTCGGTGACCACGACGACCGCCGGGACACCGGCGCGTTCGCACTCGATTGTGTCGTGGACACTCCACGACGTGCATGACCCTCATGTGCCGAGGCCGACGATCGCCGCGTCGACGTCGCGCACGAAGCCGGCCACCTTCCGCCGTTCTTCCTCGGTGGTGCCGATACGCACCCCGGGATCGAAGAACACCACCTCGCGCACGTGCCACGCGGCGCGCGCGACGGCGGCGATGGCGTCGGTGAAGTGGGTGAACGAGCGCCACACGCGGTCGCGCCGGATGCCCAACACTGTGCCGGCGAGTGACGGCAGGCGAGGCGTCGGCTGCGCGCCGCCCTGTGGCGCGGGGGCCGTGGGATCCAAGACGTCGATGGGTGCGTTGGATGTCGGAGCTGCCGCCACGTCTAGCCTCTGCCGTCGTTCTTCTGTATTGTCTCCCGACTGTCAACTCTCGACGGCTCGCATGCGCGCTATCGTTTTCCACGGACCCAATGACGTTCGAGTGGACACCGTCCCGGATGCCGGGTTGCGCGACCGGCGTTCCGCCATCGTGCGCGTGACGCGCGCCTCGATCTGCGGCTCAGACTTGCATCTCGTGCATGGGGCGGTGCCGTCGGAGCCGGGCGTGGTGATCGGGCACGAGTGTGTCGGCGTCGTCGAAGCGGTTGGTGCCGAGGTGCGCCGCTTCCGCAAAGGGGAGCGGGTCATCGTACCGGGCGTGGTGGGGTGCGGCGATTGCGAGCCGTGCCGGCGCGGCTATCCGGTGGGCTGTCTGACGTTCTTCAACAAGGTGTACGGGTTCAGCAGCGAGCTTCCCGGCACGCAAGCCGAGTTGGTGGCGGTGCCCAATGCCGACGTCAACCTGTGGCCGACGCCGGCCGATCTGAGCGATGAGCAGGTGCTGTTCCTCACCGACATCATGCCGACCGGCTACTACGCGGTCGACAATGCGAACGTCAAGCCCGGGCAGACGGTGGTGATCATCGGCTGCGGTCCGGTGGGACTGTTCGCGTTACTCTCGGCGCAACTGTTCGGCCCGGCGCAGGTGATCGCGGTCGATCGCGTTGGCTATCGGCTCGAGCAGGCGCGCCGCTACGGCGCCATCGCCATTGACGCGAGCACGGAGGATGTGCGGCAGCGCGTCTTCGAAGCCACCGATGGTCAAGGCGCGCACGCGGTCGTCGAGGCGGTCGGAGCGCCGGAGACCGTCCACCTCGCCTTCGAGTTGGTGCGCGTCGGCGGCACGGTGTCGGTGGTCGGCGTGCTCATTCAAGAGGACTTCAAGTTTCCGATGGGCACCGCCTTCATGAAGGACCTGACCTTCCGCGTCGGCTTGGTGAACGTCCCGCGTTACATCCCGACGCTCCTGCCGCTGATCCGCAGCGGCCGCCTCGACCCGACGGCATTGATCTCGCACCACCTGCCACTGGCCGACGGCGTGCACGCCTACCAGCTGTTCGATCGCCGCGAGGACGGGTGCTTGAAGGTGGCGTTGCAACCGTAGGCGGTGCCCGCGGAGATGGGCTCGCTATGACGTACCAGACACTGACCATCGAGCGCGACGGGCCGATCGCGCGGCTGTGGCTGAACCGGCCGGAGCGCTTGAACGCGCTCAGCCCACTGGCGTTGGAGGAGATCATCGCCGCCTGCGACGAGCTGCAGCGCGCCTTCGAGACGCCGGTGGTGATCCTCGGCGGCCGCGGCGCGGCGTTCTGTGCGGGCGCCGACCGCAAGGACCCGCCGGCGCGCTTGGCGAAGGGCTCGGGTGCCGGCCCGCGCGAGCGCCGCTACACGTCGCAGCTCGGGCGGCGCGCCATCGAAGCGATCGAACGGCTCGAAGCGATCACCATCGCGCGGCTGCACGGCCATGTGATCGGCGGCGGCGTGCTCCTTGGGTTGGCGTGCGACCTGCGGATCGCGGCGGCCAGCACGTGGTTCCACATTCCGGAAGTCGATCTCGGCGTTCCGCTCACCTGGGGCGGCGCGCCGCGGCTGGCTCGTGAGGTTGGCGCGGCGCGCGCCAAGGAGCTCATCCTGCTCTGTGATCGGTTCGATGCGCCGGCCGCAGCGCAGTACGGATTGCTCAACCGTGTGGTGCCTGATGATCAGCTCGACGCGGCCGTCGACGAGTGGGCGCGTCGGCTGGCGGCCAAGCCGGTGTGGGCAGTGCACATGACGAAGACGCAATTCCGCGCCTATTCGCGCACCGTGTCCCTCGGCGATGTCACCGAGGCCGACGGCGACCTGCTGACGGCGGCGTCGACCGAGGACCCGCGACGCTTCGCGTTTCCGCCGAAGGCGGGAGGCGAGGCGTAGCCGTGGGTCGGGCGTCACCGTCTCACGCGGCGCTCAGCCGGCGGAGCGCGCTGAGCGCCGGCTTCAAGCTGTCGATCTCCCGTTCGAGCTCGGCGCAGGCGCGGTGTGCCTCGCTGAGGTCGCCGTGGCGCGCCAGGGTTTCGATCCGCAGCGCCAACGCGACTGCGGTGTGCGCGCCGAAGTTCCCGAGCGCACCCTTGAGGGTGTGTGCCGCCAGCTCGAGGGCCTTGGAGTCGCCGCGTTCCACGGCGGTGCGGATGGCCGCGAGTTGCTGCGGGTGACCGGTGAGAAAGAGCTCCGCGAGCTCGCTGAGTAGCTGTGAATCGCCACCACAGCGCTCGAGCAGCGCCGCGGTGTCCAAGTTGGCGTCTGCGGTGGCTGCCGCGGCGGCCGTGCCGAGGCTCCTCAACCACGGGCCAAGGGCTTGCGCCAGATCCGGCTGCTTCACCGGCTTTGAGATGTAGTCGTCCATGCCGGCCGCGAGGCAGCGTTCGCGGTCGCCGCGCATGGCGTTCGCCGTCATGGCGATGATCGGTGTGTGCCCCCCCGCCTCGCGCTCCCGCGCGCGGATACGACGCGTCGCTTCGAAGCCGTCCAATTCAGGCATCTGGCAGTCCATCAACACCGCGAGGTAGGGGATACGGGAGAGCGCCTCGATCGCCTCGAGGCCGTTGGCGACGACGTCGGCGCGGACGCCGAGACGCTCGAGCAGATGTACGGCGACGCGCTGGTTCACGGCGTTGTCTTCGGCGACCAGCACCCGTCCGGGAATGCGCACCGGGGCCCTGACCGTGTGCGCCTGGGTCATGTCCGCGGGTTGCACAGTCGCGTTGGACGGTGCGACGAGCCCGACGAGGCAGTGGCGCAACTCCGACTGGCGAACGGGCTTGGTGAGGCACGCGTGGATCCCACGCTGGCGCAGCTCGTCGGTGCTGGCGGGCTGCCCCAACGACGTCAGCAGCAGCAGCGGCAGCGTCGCCAGCGCCGGGTCCCCCTTGATGGCGGCCGCCAATTGCAGTCCGTCCATGCCGGGCATCTGTAGATCGAGGATGGCGAGGTCGTAGGGCGTGTCGTGTCGTACCGCGTCGTGCAGGACCTCGAGGGCGCGGTGCGGATCGTCGACGCCATCGACGTGCAGCCCCCAGGGGGTCAGCTGCTCGCGCAGGATCGTGCGATTGGTCTGGTTGTCGTCGACCACCAGCGCGCGCCGGCCACGCAGCTCCGGGGTGGAGGTTGCGAGGGCCGGCGCCGCGGCGGGTTGGCGCTCGAGACGTGCCGTGAACCAGAACGTGCTGCCGCGGTCGAGCGTGCTGTCGACGCCGATGTCGCCGCCCATCAACGTCGCCAGCTGCTTGCAGATCGCCAGCCCGAGCCCGGTGCCGCCGTACTTGCGCGTCGTCGACGCGTCGGCCTGCGAGAACGCGCGGAAGAGCAACGGGCGCTGCTCCGGGGCGATGCCGACCCCGGTGTCGCTCACCTCGCAGCGCAGCAGCGTCGAGGTCTGGCTCGCCTCGACTTGTTTGATGCGCAACACCACCTCGCCCTCGTTGGTGAACTTCACCGCGTTGCTGATCAGATTGGTGAGAACCTGACGCAGGCGTCCCGGGTCGCCGCGCACTGCCGTGTGCACGGTGTGATAGATCAGCGAGGCCAGCTCCAAGCCCTTGCGCTGTGCCGCTTCCGCGAACATGTCGAGGACCTCTTCCGCCAGCTCGCGCACATCGAAATCGACCACCTCGAGATCGAGCTTGCCGGCCTCGATCTTGGAGAAATCGAGGATGTCGTTGATGATGCTCAGCAGCGCCTCGCCCGAGCTGCGCGCGGTTTCGGCGTAGTCACGCTGCTGTGGGCTGAGTGGGGTATCCAGGAGCAGGCCGGTCATCCCGATCACGCCGTTCATCGGCGTGCGAATCTCGTGGCTCATGATGGCGAGGAACTCCGATTTCGCGCGGACGGCCTGCTCCGCCGCTTCCTTGGCGCGCTGCAGCGCCGCCTCGGTCTGTTTGCGCTGGGTGATGTCGGTGGCGACACCGAGAAATCCACTCAGTGCCCCGGCGGCGTCGTGCAGCGCCGTGACCGCCAGGTTGACGGTCAGCAGGGTGCCGTCCTTGCGCACGTAGGTCCACTCGCGAATGTCGTGGCCGCCGCGCCGCGCGTACTCGACGAAGACGTCGAAGCCGCGAATGGCGCGACCGAACTCGGTGGTCAGCTCTGTCTCGCGCCGCGCCACTTCGGGGGCGTGATGGAAGCGCTCCGGGGTGTGCTTGCCGATGAGTTCGTCGGCGCTGTAGCCGAGCATGCGCTCGGCGCCGGAGTTGAACACCGTGATCACGCCGTCGAGCTCGGTGGCGATGATGGCGACCTCGGTGGCGCCGGCGAGCACCGCGTTGAGCTTGGCGTTGGAGGCGGCCAGCGCGGCTTCGGCGACTTTCCGCTTGCTGATGTCGCGGGCGTCGACGACCAGGCCGTCAATGACCGGGTCCTGCAGCAGGTTGTTCCAGCTCAGCTCCAGCCACCGCCACGACCCGTCGGCATGGCGATGGCGGATCTCCACCGGACCGCCGATCCCGGGGTGCGACAGCGAGTTGGCAAACACCGCGCTCAACGGCGCGACCTCGTCCGGATGGACGTTACGCAGCGGCACCGTGCCGATCAGCTCGGCGGGCCGGTATCCCAGGATGCGTTCGATGGATGGGCTGACGTAGCGCACCGTCCCGTCGTGGGCGGTGAACACCACCATGTCGGTGGTACTCTGCACCAGGGCGCGAAAGCGAGCCTCGCTCTCGCGCAACGCTTGCTGCTCACGCAGTAGCGCCAGGCGGTGGCGTTGCGAATCGTACGCCATGAACACCGAGGCCAGCAGCGCCAGGCCGACGGCAACCGGTGGATATCCGTTCAGGACGGCGAGTGTGCCGTTCAAGAGGTAGACGTTGCCGAGCATGGCGACCGCGGACATGCCAGCGGTGGCGAGCTGGGCGGCGGCGCCCCACGGCAGCAGGGTCGCGGTGATCAGCGGACCGGTGATGCTGAGCAGTACCGTCGGCATGCTCTCACCGGTGACCACGCCGGACAGCGCGGTCATGGCGGCGGACACGCCGACGATCCCGAGACCCGTCGCGACAACCCACCGGTATGTCCGGTGCACGCGCAGGATCTGAAACGCCGCGACGATGGCGATCAACTGCACCAGTTTGAGGAAGAGGAGGGAAGCCAGCCGCGATCCGCCGAGACTCAGATCGCGAACGGCGAAGGCGGCGATCGATACGGTGATGACCCCGAAGCCGACGCGCAGGCGTTGCGCCAGCCGCAACGCGTCGCCTGGGTGTGGTGCGGCGCCAGGGGCATCTGCCGGGTCGAGCATGGCCATTCTCTAGCATAGGTGGTGCTAGGCCAGTGCTAGGCCTGTGCTAGGCCGGATGATTGACGAATCGACGCACCACGAATGCCAATGACACGGCACCTCTGCGCGTGCGAGCGGTTCAGCCCGCGCGCTGGCCACCGAGCCGCTGAGACAGCTCCGCTGTCTCATGAGTGTTGCACGGGTGTGTCGGCTGAGACACGTGTGCATGCGACTGCCGGCTCCCCGTGCTATGAGACTGTTCCGCAGTGATGAAGGCGCTACTCGTCGAAGACGATGCCGTGACGCGACACCTGGTCGAGGCGATCCTCCAGGCGCGTGGCTACGAGGTCAGCACCTGCGCGGACGCTGAAGCCGCGTGGCTGATCTATCAGCAGACCGCCTATCCGCTGGTGGTGCTCGATTGGCTGTTGCCGGGGATGGACGGTCTCGAGCTGTGCCGACGCATGCGTGCTTTGCCGCACGGCGACCGCAGCCTGATCGTCGTGCTGACCGCTCGGGATCAACCTGCGGACCTGCAGGCGGTGCTGGATGCCGGCGCCGACGACTATCTCAACAAGCCGGTCGACGTGCCGCGGCTCAACGTGCGACTGGCGATTGCGGCGCGGCAGATCGACAATCTCATCCAGCGCAAGCATGCCGAGGCGCGCGTCGCCGAGATGTACGCCGAGCTCGCGGAGAGTCACGGCGACATGCTGTCGATGCTCAACCAGTTGCGCATTGGCAGCGCGATGACCGACGACGCCGGCCGGGTGACGTTTCTCAGCGCGACCTGTGAACGCCTCTTCGGCATCGAGTCCTCCACCGTCGTCGGCCAACCCTGGGAGGCGATGTGCCCGTTCGCCGCGCCCGACAAGGCCCAACTCCGGGCGATGTGCGAGCAGCCACCGGAACGTCGCACCAAGGTGGCCACCCACCTGGAGGGGCCGCGGGGGCGGCACTGCTGGGTCGAGGTCGAGGTCAAAGACGATCCGCGTGACCCGCAGCGCAAGATCCTCTTCTTCTACGACATGTCGGAGGTGCACGACTTGCGCCGCCTGCTCGATGAGAAGGCCGAGTTCCACGACCTCGTCGGCAAGAGCGAACCGATGCTCCGGGTGTATCAGCAGATCCGTGACGTTGCCGTGGTGGACTCGACGGTGCTCATCGAGGGAGAGACCGGGACGGGCAAGGAGCTGGCGGCGCGCGCCATTCACTTCGCCAGCCGCCGCAAGGCCAATCCCTTCGTCGCCGTGAATTCCGCCGGCCTGACGGACGCCTTGCTCGGCAGCCAGCTCTTCGGCCACAAGCGCGGGGCGTTCACCGGAGCCATCGAGGATCACAAGGGGCTCTTCGAGGCGGCCGATGGCGGGACGGTGTTCCTCGACGAGATCGGCGACGTGCCCGCCACCGTCCAGACGAACCTGCTGCGCGTGTTGCAAGAGAAGGAGATCGTACGCCTCGGCGAGTCGAAGCCGCGCAAGATCGACGTTCGCGTGGTCGCCGCCACCCACCACAATCTGGCCGACGATGTGCTCAAAGGGACGTTCCGCTCGGACCTGCTCTACCGCATCCGCGTCGCGCGCATTCAACTGCCGCCGTTGCGGGAGCGCCGAGAAGACATTCCGTTGCTCGTGGCGACGTTCCTCAGCCAGTTCCGCGCCGCCACCGGCAAGCGGATCGAAGAGGTCAGCAACGAGGCTATGGGTCTGCTGCTCGAACACCCATGGCCCGGGAATGTGCGCGAGCTGCGGAGCGCCGTCGAGTTTGCGGTGATCCGCTGCCGGGGTGCGGTCGTACAGGCGGAGGACTTGCCGCCCGAGGTGGCGGGCGAGCCGGCTGGGCTGCCGCTGCGTGCCGAAGGTGACGATCGGTCGCGTGTCGTTGCCGCCCTCAAGGCAGTCGCCGGCAATCGCACGGCGGCCGCCCGCCTTTTGGGGATCAGTCGGGCGACCATGTATCGCCGCATGGCGGAGCTGGGCATCGGCGCGGCTGACGAGTGACCCTGTCTCAGGTGAGACACTTGCACTGGGGCTGCAACATCTCATGAGACAGTCCCGGCCCGCTTCACTGCGGCCGGGCTGTTTCGATCGCGGCTTCTAACTCCCCAATGAGTCAACGGTATCCGAATCTCCGCTGTGCCTCCCGGTCGACCTTGGTGGCCTGGCACGCAGAGTGCGACGCATGACGGCAGCACCGACGCATTGGGAGAGACGGAATGGCGCTGCCACAATTCGGGGCGGAGGAGAGCGGCATCATCGGCCACCTGCTGGCCGGTGGGGAGATGGTTCCCGCACAACAAGCGTCGCCATCGACCTGGTCACCGGAGAAGAAGCTAGCCGCGGCGGTTCTGACCGCGGCGCTGACGGAGATCCGGGATCACCACCTCGACCGGAGCTATCGGCGTCGGGTCGCCGAAGATGTCGCCTGGGTCTCGTCCAACGACTCCGAGTGGCCGTATTCCTTCATCCCGCTGTGCGAGCTGTTCGGCTTGGAGACGGAGTACGTGCGTGGTGTCGTGCGGCGCTGGCTGCAGCGCACGGAGCCGTGTGCCCGGCCCGTCTTGACGACGGTGCATCGGAACGCTGCCTGAGGCGATCCGCGCCGCCCCTCCGAGGCGCAGCGGCAACCCCTGACGAGCTAGCGGCAGACCTGCTGGTACAAGTCGTCGAGCTTCTTGCGCAGATCGGCATCGGACAGCCCGGGCATGGCGGGCTTCAGCTGCTGGAGCTGCTCGCAGGCGTCTTTCGGTTTGCCGGTGGCGTGCGTCAGTCGTGCGACCTCGTAGCTCGCCTCGTACCAGGGAGCGTCGCCGGCGCGCACGGCTTTGCCGAGCTGCTGCCAGTAGCCGAGGGCGTCGGGGAGTCGGTGCTCGGCTTCCGCAATTCGCGCCAGCCCACGCAGCGCCGCCAGTGAGCCGGGGTTGGCCCGCAGATTTTCGGTGTACAACGCGGCGGCCTTCTGCAACTCGCCGCTGTTCTCGTACAGGCGTGCCAGCGTCAGCTTGGCTTTGCCGGAGCCTTCGCTGTCGGAAACCAGTTGCTCGTAGAGGCGCAGCGCAACCTGCTGCGCCGCCTGATTCGCGCCCGTCTCGCCCTTGCCGTTGCGGCGCGCGCCCTCGCGGACGAAGCCGACCGCCAGCTCTTCGACCCCTGGCGCGCCCAGGCTGGCCACCAGCAAGGAGCCATGCGCCTTCACCTCGGCCTCCGCGTCGGCGAAGCGGCCGAGACGCTGGTACGCCACCAACCGCAGGCGCGCGACTTGGGGGAGCAGGTCGCTCTGATCCGGGAACTTCTTCTCGAAACCGGCCAAGTCGTCGGCGATGGCCTGGTCGTTCACCTCCGGTTGCAGGGTGAGATACACGGCACGCATCACGGTCACCTTGCCCCGCATCGGGTTCAGCGGGACCTGATCCGTGCCGGCCTTGTGTCTTTCATAATCGGTCGCCCGCTGATCGAATTTCGCCAAGCGCGTGCCGACGTCTTGCAGCAGCGTCGTGCGCTGATCGATCGCAGCGCGATGATCGTTGGCCTGCAGCAGCTCGAAGTCGCACTGCAAGCTGGCGAACTGGGCCCGCAATTCGAAGCTTGGATCGCCTTGCACCTTGGCATAGGCCTGCAAGGCGTCGCCAAACTTGTGCTGCGCCTGCAGCAGCTCGCCGAGACGGAACTGGGCTTCGAATGCCGACTTGTGATCCGGATACTTGGTGAGATAGTCGCGGATGGCTTGCTCGTACGGTGCGCCGGTGTCGGCACCCGGGGTCTTTGCCACCACGGCTTCGAGGGACTTGAAGCGCATGTACGACGCGTCGGCGCCGTACGACGGCTTGTCTTCCTTCAGCGCGGCCGCCAGGTTGTCGGCGGCGTCCTGATACTGTCCAGCTTGGAACTTCGCGAGCCCGAGAAGGTACCGTGCTTCACCCTGATGTCGCTTGGCGTCATCGTCGCTGCTGTTGACGAACCCTTCGAGCAGGGGCATGGCCTGCTTGTAATCGCCCTTTTGCACCAGCAGCTTGGCCAGCTCCCATTTGGCGAATGCGCTGTTCGCCTTGTCGGACCATTTCTCCGGGTTGTCGATGCTGCTGGCGGCGAGGGCCGCGACCTTTTCCTCCCAGCCGCCGCCGGCGCGGCGCAGTTGATCCATCAAGCTGAGCGCCTGCTGTCGGTAGCGTTCGGCTTCGCCTCCCGACGCGCCCTTCGCCCCCGCCAGCAGGGCGCGGATGCGCAGGTAGCGGATGACGTTGTCCTCGGCGCGGCCGCCACTACCGAGCATCTGGTCGGACAGGGTGAGGGCTTCACCGACGTTGCCGGCGCGCACGTAGCCGTCGAGCAGCGCCAGGCGTGCCTTGCTCTTGCGCTCCGGCGACGCCTGCGGATCATCCATGACCGCTTTCAGGTCATGCACCCCATACTCGGTGTTGCCCAGCTCGAGGTTGCACAGCCCGCGGCCAAGGAGGCTTTCGACCAGCAAGTCGGTGCGCCGGTCGCCGACGGAAAACTCGGAGAAGCCGCGCTGCGCCTTCTCCAGGAGCTCCTTGCGTTGCGCGCCGTCGTAGAGGCGGGCGCCGTAGTAGTGCAACCAGTTGAGGTAGTAGAGCGCGTGCGTGGCGACGAGCTGCGCGTCCTTGAACGCCGGCGTCTCGTAGAGCGCCTCGAGGTCACCATCCTCGTCCATGATCTTCTTGGCCATGCGATCGAGGCCGCCGCTGTTCTGGTCGTAAACGTTCTCGAGGGGATCGTTGATCGCCTGATAGGCACTGCGCAACGCCTCGCGGTCGCGCCCCTCGCCGCCGGCGTTGGCGCTGCGATCGCTCAGATCGATGTAGGCGAGGGCCAGCTTGCCGAGGCGGTCGACGGCCCGTTGCTGCGCCGCCGTGTCGAAGCGGCTGCTTGCCTTCTGCTCGCGAATCTCGCCGACGATCTGATTGGCGGCGGCGCGCAGCTCGCCGGCCGACTCCGCCCGTGCCGCGTGGCCGGAGAGGAGCACGACGGCCACGAGCACCGCCGCGCTGAACGAGCGGAACCGACCTACTGTGCACAACCACGAGCGCGACATGAGTATGGACCGTTTGGTGCGGCGGCAGCTATGACCCGTTCGGCCGGCGACTGTCAACCAGGAAGGCGCGCCGCCGCGGCGCTAGGACAGCTCCTTCAGGTACTTCGCCATCTCGACCTTCCAGCGCGAGCCGAACGTCAGCTCCAGGACCTCGCGGATCAGCGCCTTGTTCTCGTCGAGACTGATCAGCTCGCCACCGCCGTCATGCGCGATCTCGCCGAACGAGCGCGACACTTCCTTGTAGAAGTCCGGCAGCGGCGATGGCTTGTACGGCTCCTTGCCGTGCAGCGAATGCCACAGCTGGCGGTCGAACTCGTCGTGTTGGCGCTGCGTGACGTCGATGGTGCTGATGTAGCCGCCCTGCTGGCGGAAGTTGCGCGCGATCTTGTGCACGTCGTCGACGTCCCACGGATGCGGCGGCGAGCCGCCGACCAGGATGATGATCTTCTTGGATTGCTTGCGCCACTTCAGCTCGTTCACCGCGGTGTCCAACGCTTCCTTGACCGCTTCCTCCCAATCACCGCCGCCGCCGGCGTTGATGTGCGAGAGGAAGTCCTGCAGCTTCTGGGTGTGGAAGCTGAGATCGCTCCACTTGACGACATAGTCGTCACCCTTGTCGCGATAGACGACGATGCCGACGCGACTGGTGGGCACCATGCGTTGGATCGTGCCGACCAGCTGCGAGAGCTTCTCCTTCACGTCGTCGATGACGAACTGCATGCTGTCGGTGGTGTCGATCACCAGCGCGACGTCGAGGCCGACCTTGCGCAAGCCGCCGACGTAGTCGCCGAACCCGCCGCCGAGACCGCCGACGGCGCCCGAGCCGAACGACAGGTTGGTGGAAATCGAATCGATCGCCGGACCGGTGCCGAGCTTCGGGCCGACGCCGCCGAGGCGCGGCATGTCCGGCGCCCGCACCCCCTGGATCACCGGTCCGCTGGGTGCGGCGCGCTGCGGCAAGGCCTTCTCCATCTTCAATACGCCCGCCAGGTCCTGCATCGAATCGGCGCCGTCGAGGTTCTCTTCCCCGACCTGCGTGTCATCGACCACCTTGACCCGGACCTCCTGGGCCTTGCGGATGACGGTGAGCGTGACGGTGGCGAAGAGCAGGAGCAAGCCGACGTGTACCACGGTGGACACGGCGAACCAGCGCACGCCGCCGTAGTGGTGCCCGGACCACGGGTCGAACCGCGGTGGTGGGGTGGGTTTGTCCGGAGGAGTGGCGGCCATGGCGACGATCAGGTACCCTGACGCCGCTCCGCCGCAATGGCAATCTGCGTGGCACCGGCCTTCTGTGCGATCGACAGGATCTTCACGGCGTCGCCGAAGAGCACCTCGCGATCCCCTTCGAGGACCACCGGGATGTCCGGCTTGGCGCTCACCATGCCATGCAGGACGTTCTCCAAGTCGTCGTAACTGGTCAGCTGGCTGTTGACGTAGATGTCGTGATTCGGTGTGACGGTGATGGTGATCTCGCGCGGCTGCGAAGAGGTGCTGTCGACTTCCGGCAGGCTGATCTTCGCTCCCGACTCGACCATCGCCGCGCTGGTGACCATGAAGATGATCAACAGCACCAGGAAGATATCGGTCAGCGGCGTGATGTTGATCTCGGCGACGATCGGCGAGCGGGCGCGCTGCTTGAGACTACCGAGCGCCATTGGCCTGTCTCCCGAGATGAATGGCGTCGAGCACGCGGTTCGAGGCGATGGTCAACGCCGCCTCGATGCGTTCGATCCGGGTTTGGAAGTAGTTGTAGAAGATGACCGCCAGGATGGCGACGCCCAGGCCGAGCGCCGTTGCGATCAGCGCTTCCGAAATGCCCGCCGCGACCACCGAGAAGCCGCCGCTGCCCATCAGCGCCATGTTGTGGAACGCTTTGACGATGCCGACCACCGTTCCGAACAGCCCGATGAACGGCGCGCTGCTGCTCACCGTGCCCAGCACCCACAGCGGCCCCTTCAGCGCCTCGAGCTCTTCGAAACGCTTGTCCTCGGTGAGCGTCGACAAGTACTCCATCGAGTCGGACTGGTGCCGCGCCAGGACGTCGGAAAAAATCCGCCCGGCCGGACTCGCGTTCTGCGCGTGCGTCGTCTGCAACGCCGCGGTGAAGTCCCCCTTCTCCAGGGCCGGGCAAATGTCCTGCGCCAGCGACAAGCTCTTGCTGATCAGATTGCGCAGCGACCAGGCGCGCTCCAGGATGATGCTCATCGTCACCATCGAAAACAGGATCAGGGGGTAGGTGGCAATCCACCCCGTCTGGATCATGTCGAGTACACTCAGACCTTCCACGTCAGGAACCTCCTTGTCATCGATGCGCGAATGTCACTCGGCCGCTCCTCCCGCCTCCCGCCACGGACGTTGCGATCCACGAGGTCATTGCCGGCGATCCGGATGGAGGGACTATTCGGGTGCGGGGCGGGGTTAGTACGGTCACGACACGGCTCGGCGCAGCTCCGCTTCTCGTCACGGTGCGGCGCCTAAACTGATTTCGTGTATAAGCTAATAGCAGCGCTGTCAATTTCCGCTACGGTCGACCGACGGACCCGACGCGCCGAGGGCACCGAGCGGTTGCTCGTACGGTCGAAAACGACGCCTTATCGGAACATCGGTGCGCGACGGCGCGGCCTCAATTGGCGCGCGAGCGCACTGTCAGGTGATGAATGCTCGCCGGGTCGGGCTGCGACAGCTGAAAGACCACCGCGCACGCTACCGCCTCCGGACCCAACATCGGGCTCTCGCGACTCAGCAGCCCCAGCTGCTCCCAGCGACGGATCGCCGCCGGCAGCACCGCCGCCTCGAAGTTCGAGGCGAAGTCGGTGCCGGCAACGTTGTGGATTTCTATCGTCATGACCCGGATGCCCTGCGCCGCAACCTCGGCGCGCAACCCGCGGGACAGGGTGTGGATCGCCGCCTTCGACGCGGCGTACACCGCCAGGTACGGCCACGCTTCGTGGGCACTGGCCGAGGTCATGTTCAGGATGTCGCCGCGGCCCCGCGGCAGCATGTGGCGTAGCGCTGCGCGACAGGCGACCAGGGTGCCGAGCACGTTGGTATCCAGGATGGCCCGCCATTCCTCGGTGCGCCCCTCGGCGATGGTGCGGACCGTGCCGATCGCCGCGTTGTTGATCAGCGCATCGATCTGACCGTGGCGCTCGACGGCGGTATCGATCAAGCGTTCCACCTGCGCCTCGTCGCGCATGTCGGTGGCCACGAAGTCGGCGCTTCCGCCCTGCGTGCGGATCTCGGCGCAGACATCGGCCAGGCGCTCGCCGCGGCGGGCGCCGAGAACGACGCGCATGCCGGCCGCCGCCAGCGCGCGGGCGACCGCCGCGCCAATCCCGGCCGACGCGCCGGTCACCACTCCCACTCGATCCGCCAGCGGTTGCATACGCTGCCCGTGTAGCGCGCTGCCGTCGCTGCGGTCAAGCAACGCCACGCCTCGACCGGCCGAGGATTCCCAGGTACGGGAGACTCGTTCATGGTCTGCTACACCGAGCAGCGGCTGCGGCGTGGTCGCCATGGTGGCATACAGAGTGCTGGCGAGACGGAGGCTCGCGACACGATGGCATTGAAGCACCTGCGGGAAAATCCGCGTGAAGCTGCCCGGGCGTGGAATCTTCAGCTCGGCGTGCCGGGGTTCAAGTATGCCGACCTCAACCGCGTGCGACGGTTGGCGGCGCTCGATGCTGCATTTCTCGACACCGTGCGAGCGGCAAATGCCGAGCTGGCGAGCAGCGTCGAAGCGTACCGGCAGCGTGGTGGTGACGGCGTCGAGCGGCTGCAGGAGTCGGAGCTCGTCATCGGCCTCGCGCCATACGTCGGCAGCTTCGTGGCGCAGCTCTTTCACATCGAGGCGGAGCACCGCGCGCTGTGCGAACGGCTGCGCGCCGACCAGCTGGTGTTCGAGTGGAAGCGGCAATTCATCGAGCGCCGCGTCCTCAAGTCACCGCCGGCTGCCGACGTCGTGGCGCAGATGGATCCGGTGGCGTTGGAGTTCGCCTACCGTGAGGTGGTCGATGCGCTGATGCCCGACGCCGCGCTTACCGCCGACCCGGAGCGCGAGTTGGCGCAGACGACGACCAGCGTGCTCGCCGCCGTCGACGCGGCCGGTGACGCGAGCGCGCGCCGGGCGGCGCTGGCGCAGCTGGCGGCGATCGAGGGCTGGGTGCGGGCGCTGGCATTTCATCCCAGCCTTGCCGAGCGCCGCCAGCGCTTCACCTGCTTCCATGTGCCCCACAAGCTCGACCACGAGGAGCTGGTGCCGCGCATTCGACCGCGCGCCGACTTGCCCGAGCTGTTCATGGGGCCCCCCGAAAGCCGCCGCCATCGCGATGGCTTCGACCTCACCGACCCACGCTTCAATACCCGCGAGAACCTGCGCGAGGCGCACTACTGTCTCACCTGTCACGATCGCGGCAAGGACTCGTGCACGACCGGCTTGCACGGCAAGGACGGCAGGGCGCAGTCGAACCCGCTCGGCATTGCCCTCGACGGCTGCCCGCTCGACGAGAAGATCTCCGAGATGATCCAGCTCTTCCGCGACGGCGAGCCGATTGGCGCGTTGGCGGTGGTCATGATCGACAATCCGATGCTGGCCGGCACCGGGCACCGCATCTGCAACGACTGCATGAAGTCGTGCATCTTCCAGAAGCAGGATCCGGTGAACATCCCGCAGATCGAAACCGGCATCCTCACCGAGGTGCTGCGATTGCCGTACGGGTTCGAGATCGTCTCGTTGCTGACGCGCTGGAACCCGCTCAACGCGCGGCGGCCGTACCCGCTGCGCTACAACGGCAAGAACGTGCTGGTCGTCGGCATGGGACCGGCCGGCTACACCCTGGCGCAGCACCTCTTGAACGAGGGCTTCGGCGTCGTCGGCATCGAGGGGCTGAAGGTCGAGCCGCTCGCCGCCGAGTTGCGCGGCGCCAAGCGGCGCGTGCCGCGACCGATCCGCGACGTCGACGAGATCGTCGGGCCGCTGTCGGAACGCCCAACGCTCGGCTTCGGCGGCGTCGCCGAGTACGGCATCACCGTGCGCTGGGACAAGAACTTCCTCGACATCAACTACGTCATCCTGATGCGGCGCAAGAAGTTCCGCCTGCTCGACGGCGTGCGCTTCGGTGGCACGCTCACCATCGACGATGCCTGGCATCTGGGCTTCGATCACATCGCCATCTGCGCCGGCGCCGGCCGCCCGACCATCGTACCCATGAAGAACAACCTGGCGCGCGGGGTTCGCATGGCGTCGGATTTCCTGATGGCGCTGCAAGGGCAGGGGGCCTACCGCAAGAACTCGCTCACCAACCTGCAAATCGAGCTGCCGGCGCTGGTCATCGGCGGCGGGCTGACGGCCATCGACACGGCGACCGAGCTGCAAGCGTACTACGTCATCCAAGTCGAGAAGGCGCTGGAGCGTTTCGAACGCTTGAAGCAGCGCATCGGGGAGGCGGCGATCTGGAACGGCCTCGACGCGGAGGAAGCCGCCACCGTGCGGACCTGGCTACAGCACGGCCGCATGGTGCACGCCGAGCGCGCCGCGGCGCAGGCCGCCGGCCGGCCGCCGGATTTCGTGCGCCTGGTGCGCGCCTGGGGTGGCGTCACCATCGTGTACCGCAAGCGCCTGCAGGACTCGCCGGCATACCGCCTCAACCACGAGGAGGTCATCAAGTCGCTCGAAGAGGGCATCGGCTTCGCAGAATGCCTGAGCCCGGTCGAGTGCGTCCTCGACGAGCATGGCCACGCCCACGCCTTGCGCTGCGCTCGTATGCAGCTCGTCGACGGCAAATGGAAGACGAGCACCGACGTCGTCGAGCTGCCGGCGCGCGCGGTCATGGTCGCCGCCGGCACCAATCCCAACGTGATCTACGAAAAGGAGTATCCCGGCACGTTCGCCCTCGATGCGGGTCGGCAACACTTCGCCATGCATCGCCTGGTCGATGACGGCGACGCCTTGCGGCTCGAAGCCGTGCCGCCTGGTGCCGCGGGGTTCTTCACGTCATACGCCCACACCGGCCGCTTCGTCACCTTCTACGGCGACGCCCACCCGATCTTCGCCGGCAACGTGGTCAAGGCCATGGCCTCGGCGCGCCACGGCTACCGCGAGATCGCCCGCCTGTTCGAGCGCGAGGTCGCGGCGCAAGCGCTGGAGGAACAGCCGGAGCGCGAAAACGCTTGGGTGCGCTTCGCCGAGGTGCTCGACGACGGCCTGCGCGCCGTCGTGGTCGACGCGATCCGCCTCGCCGACCGCATCGTCGAAGTCATCGTCCGCGCCCCGATGGCGGCGCGCAACTTCCGGCCCGGCCAGTTCTATCGGCTGCAGAACTACGAGGGCACCGCCGAGGTCGTCGACGGCATTCGCCTCACCATGGAAGGGCTGGCGCTCACCGGCGCGTGGACCGATCCGGCCCGCGGCCTGATCTCACTGATCGTGCTCGACATGGGTGGCTCATCACGGCTGTGCTCGATCCTCGAACCGGGCGAGGAGATCGTGCTGATGGGGCCCACCGGCACCGCCACCGAGATCCCCGAAGGCGAGACGGTGCTGCTCGCCGGCGGCGGCCTCGGCAACGCCGTACTGTTCTCGATCGCGGCGGCCATGAAGGCGCACGGCAACCGCGTCGTCTACTTCGCCGGCTACAAGCGTGCCGGCGATCTGTACAAACGCCGCGCCATCGAGACGGCGTGCGACCTGGTGGTGTGGAGCGTCGACGGCGGGCCGCCCATCGAAGCGCATCGCCCAACGGATCGCAGCGTCGTCGGCAACATCGTCCAGGCCATGGAACAGTACGGCCGCGGTCAACTCGGTGAAGCCACCATTCCGTTGTCGAGCGTCAATCGCCTCGTCTGCATCGGCTCCGATCGAATGATGGATGCCGTGCGCCAGGCGCGCCACACGGTGCTCGCCGATCTGCTGCACGAGCACGTCGCCATCGGCTCGATCAACTCGCCGATGCAGTGCATGCTCAAGGAGGTGTGCTCGCAGTGCCTGCAGCGCCAGGTCGATCCCGACACCGGCAAGGAGTCGCTGGTGTTCAGCTGCTCCAATCAGGACCAGCGCCTCGACTGCGTCGACTTCCGCTTCCTGCACGCGCGGCTGCGGCAGAGCTCGGCGGCCGAAAAGCTCACCTCGCTGTGGCTCGACCACCTCTTCCTGCAGCGCGAGGTGCAGGTGGTGTAGCGCGCTACGCCGCGTGTCGCAGAGGCGCGCAGCGGACGTCGGCCGGCAACCAGATGCGGAAGGTCGAGCCGCGGCCCGGCTCGCTCTCGACGCCGATGGTGCCGCCCAGCAGGTCGACGACGCGGCGCGCCAGGTAGAGCCCGAGCCCGACGCCGCCGTAATCGCGGCCAATCGACGCGTCGGCTTGCCGAAACGGCTCGAAGATGATGGCCCGCGCCTCCGGCGCGATGCCGATACCGGTATCACACACCGCAACCTCCAGGCCGCCGTCACGTACCCGGGCGGCCACCGTGATCCGGCCGCGCGGCGTGAACTTGATCGCGTTGCCGATCAGGTTCTTGAGCACGAGCTTCAGCTTCGTCGCGTCGGTGTGCAGCGTCGGTTCCCCCGCCGGCAAGTCCCACGCGAAATCGAGCGCCGGATTGTCGCGCCAGTGACCGGTCTCGATGTCGAGCTCACGCAGCAGGGCGGTGACCGGAACGGCTCGGACGTCCAGCGGCACGCGCTGTCGGTCCAAGCGATTCAGATCGAGCGTCGCATCGATGAGGTGCAACAGATCCCGTGAGCTTCTCGAGACGCGCCGCAACGTATCGGCCTGCGGTCCAGCGAGCGGCCCGAAGACTTCGTCGAGCAGGAGATCGTTGTAGCCAATGATCAGGTTGAGCGGGGTGCGCAGCTCGTGTGACACGGACGCGACGAAGTCGGTCTTCAGCCGGGTGGCACTGTCGACCTCCTCGATCAGCTGGCTGTTGGCGAGGGCCAGCGAGGCGAGCGGGGCGATGCCGCGGGCGACGCGACGGCGCTTGAAGCTCGTCGGCGGCGCGCTGCCGCGCCAGCCGGCGACCAGCAGGCCGAGAATCTGAGTCCCACGACGCAGCGCCATGACGAGATGGGTCGCCTGCCCGAGCTGCCGCTGCCACTCGGTCGGTAGGATACGCGTTGCCAGGCCCTGCGACTCGACGATGTCGGCGCGCTCCAGCCGCGCTAGAATCGGCGCAATCTGGGCCCGCGGCACGTGCAGCACCCGCGCCAGCTCACGCTCCTCACGGGTCACGCCGTGCGCCGCGACCGGTACGAACGCGTCCTGCGCCGGCTGCCAGACGAACAGCTGGCTCGAGTCGCTCTGCAAGGCCCGCGCAGTGAGCTGGCAGAGCCGCTCCAGTGTCACTGCGGCATCGGTTGTAGAAGTCAGCTCGTGTCCCAGTCGTGCCAGGATGGTGCCGACCTCCGACTCGGCGCGGAGCTGCTCGGTCTTGTGGCGTAGCGTCTCTTCGGCGCGCCGGGCGCGAGCGTCAGCCGCCGCAGCCCGCCGGCGCTCGCGCCGCTGCCCCGCCATCAACGACCCGAAGCCGCCGGCGATGACGAAGAGCAGGGGCAGGCGCGCCAGGGACTGCGGGGTCCACACCGACCAGGTCCAGGCGGTGATCACCAACACCGCGACGTACACTGCGCACACCGTGCCCGCCGCCAGGATGTTGAGCCGCAAGATGTCGGCGGATGGGCCGTGCCGATGTGATCCGACCGAACGCGTTGCCAGCAATCGCTCCATGCCGGTCCGCGGACAGCACGATCGAGACCAGTGCATAGCGGCGGCGTCTGCGGGCGATCGAGCCCGGCCTGCACACTTTCGCACGCGCCGCTGGTGCGAACCCGTGCGCCCCCGGCTGGCAGTTCGCCTCGTCGTCGTGCTAGTGGCTCGCTGCAGAGACCGTCAATGATCGTTGCGCCAACCCTGCCCGAGTTGCTGCATGCGGCCGCGCGCCAGGCGCCCGCTGCCGAAGCTTTTCGTTACCGTGACGAACGGCTCTCCTACGACGATTGGGAGCGTGGCGCCGATCGGCTGGCTGCGGCGCTGGCCGCCAAGGGCATCCGCCGCGGTGACGTGGTGGCCTTGCTGCTGCCGTCGACGCCGTTCTACCACCTCGCCTACCTGGCGACGGCACGCCTCGGCGCCGTGACCACCGGCATCAACGCGCGCTACCGCCGCACCGAGATCGGACATATCTTGCGACGCTCGGGTGCCGCCGTCCTCTTGGCCGTCGATACCTGGCATGATGCCGACTTCCGCGCTGCGGTCGAGTCGCAACGCGACAGCCTGCCGGAGCTCCGCGAGGTGGTGTGGATTCCCGCGGCGCAGCTGCGCGGCGGGACCATGCGTGTGGTGGCTGACCTCGCCGGTGAAACCGGGGCGCTCCCCGTCGACGCACGCGTCGACCCCGAGGACGCTGTGGCCATCGTCTTCACCAGCGGCACCACGGGGATACCCAAAGGCGCTTGGTACAACCACCGCAGCGTGCTGGCGGTCGCGGCGATCGATGCGCGTCGCTACGGCGGGGCGAAGCCGCCCTTTCAGAAGCATCTGGCCGCCGGCCTGTCGTTCGCTCACATCGGGTCGATGGCGCGCATCGGGCTGCAGATCGGTTTCGTCGGCAGCATGCTCATTCAGGATGCGTTCGATCCGGCCGCCGTGCTCGAGGTGATCGAACACGAGCGGCTCGAACACCTCGGCGGCTTTCCGACGCAGATCATCATGCTGCTCGATCATCCCGATCGGCCGCGTCGAGACCTCTCCTCCCTCAAGTCGGTCCTGCTCGGCGGTGCGCCGTCGACGCCGGCGCTGATCCGCCGCATCCAAGATACGCTGCACGTCACCGTCAGCGTGCGCTATGCGTCGACCGAGGTCGGCATCGCCACGGCGTCGCTGCCGGACGATCCGCCCGAAATCCTCACCACGACCGTCGGCAAGCCGACCGCGGGTGTCGAGCTGCGCATCGTCGATGCCGGAAACCAACCACTCCCTACGAACGACGTCGGCGAGGTGGTCATTCGCTCGCCCGCGACCATGCGCGGCTACTGGCGCGATCCGGAGGCGACGGCGGCGACCATCGACGCCGACGGGTGGGTGCACACCGGCGACGTGGGGTATCTCGATGCCGCCGGGTATCTGCACCTGCGCGGCCGGCAGAGCGAGATGTTCATGCGCGGCGGCTACAACGTCTATCCCGCCGAGATCGAGGACCTCCTCGGCAAGCATCCCAAGATCGCGCGCGCCGCCGTCGTCGGCGTGCCGCATGACGTGTTCGGCGAAGTCGGTTGGGCCTTCATCGTCCCGCGCGACCCGACCGACGTGCCGACCCTGGGCGAGCTGCGCGAGTTCGTCGGCGCGGAGTTGGCGAGCTTCAAGCGGCCGGACGGTGTCACCGTGCTCGCGGACCTGCCGGTCACCGCCATGTTCAAAGTCGACAAGCGGGTCTTGAAGCAGCTCAAGACCGACGGCGCGGGAGGAACGACGTGAGAGTCGATCTGCTGATTCGGGGGGGGACCGTCGTCGACGGGACCGGTGCGCCGGCGCGCCAGGCTGACGTTGCGGTGGTGGGGGACCGGATCACCGCCATCGGCGCCTACGACGGCGCCGCGGCCGAGGTTATCGACGCGCGCGGCCGGCTGGTGACCCCGGGCTTCATCGACGTGCACACCCACCTCGACGCGCAGATCACCTGGGACCCGCTCGGTTCCCCGTCGCACCTGCACGGTGTCACCTCGCTGATCGTTGGCAACTGCGGTGTCGGCTTCGCGCCGTGCAACCCGGCGGATCGCGACTACCTGATGTTCCTGATGGAAGGCGTCGAGGACATCCCGCAAGCGGCGTTGCGTGCCGGCCTGCGGTGGAACTGGGAGACCTTTCCGCAGTATCTCGATGCGCTGGCGCAGCTGCCGCTCGGGATGAACGTCGGCGCGCATCTGAGTCACGCCCCGCTGCGGATCTACGTGATGGGCGAGCGCGGCGCCACCGACGCGGAGCCGACCGACGCCGAGCTGGCGCGCATGCGGCAGTGCGTCGTCGAGGCGATGCGCGCCGGCGCCTTCGGCTTCGACACCGGTC
>Ga0335082_10000101_pt1 | contig 86996 bp, 75 predicted proteins | sample Lox_Sample_41_FD_206718 | JGI IMG/M metagenome (GOLD analysis project Ga0335082, IMG submission 206718) | Soil microbial communities from Loxahatchee National Wildlife Refuge, Florida, United States - Lox_Sample_4.1 | ecosystem: Environmental > Terrestrial > Soil > Wetlands | place: USA... | reverse complement strand
TCCACCCGGCTAAGTGCAACAAATCCCAAGAATTGAGCAACTTTCGGGGCGGGTGCAGCATCTATTTGGGTGACTCTGGCTTTTCCTTTACCAACCCCGCCCAAATGCAGTTTGGCCAGCTAGCCGAGGCGACCATCGTCCAGTGGGCGGAAGGTGGAGCCTAAAGCCGAATTTACCCCAGAGGAGAAACACAGGAAATGCGTTCTGATCGTGTTTTTGATGCAGTTGAGACTTTGCGGAACCGGTACATGCTCTGCCAGCTTGCCTCCAAGGCGACGCGCAAGTTCCATCGCCCCAATACCCGGATCCAGGACACCATGAATCAGGTGTTCGACCGGATCGCGGGCGCGGACCGGCAGGATGTGTTGAGCGAACCGGAAAATTTCGCCGAGGCGCAGCGGCGGGCTGCCTGAGCAGCTCCGCCGTGTGCCCACACGGCGGTACAAATATCTGTCCCAAGAGAACCCCCCTTTAGAAACGCCATTCCCGTAGGTGAATATGACCATCGCAGAACTGAAAGAAAAGAACATTACCGAGCTGACCAAGATCGCCCGATCTCTGGAGCTCCCCGGCGCCAGCGGACTTCGCAAACAGGACCTCATCTTCAAGATCCTGCAGGCGCAAAGTGAAAAAGAAGGACACATCTTCGCCGAAGGTGTGCTGGAGATCCTCCCTGACGGCTACGGCTTCCTGCGCTCGCCCGACTACAACTACCTGCCGGGCCCGGACGACATTTATGTCTCGCCGTCGCAGATCCGCAAGTTTGACCTGAAAACCGGCGACACCATCAGCGGCCAGGTCCGTCCGCCGCATGAGGGCGAGAAGTACTTCGCGCTCGTCAAAATCGAAGCTGTCAACTTCGAATCGCCGGACGAGGCGCGCAACAAGATCCTGTTCGACAACCTGACGCCGCTCTATCCGCAGGAACGGTTGAAACTCGAGACCGTCCGCGAGAACATCAGCGCCCGCGTCATGGACCTGCTCACGCCTCTCGGCAAAGGCCAGCGCGGCCTGATCGTTTCCCCGCCCCGCGCCGGCAAGACCATGCTGCTCCAGAACGTCGCCAACTCGATTACGGCGAATCACCCGGAAGTCGTGCTCATGGTCCTGCTCATCGACGAGCGCCCCGAAGAAGTCACCGACATGCAGCGCTCCGTCAAGGGTGAAGTGATCTCCTCGACCTTCGACGAGCCCGCTGCCCGCCACGTGCAGGTTGCGGAAATGGTGATCGAAAAGGCTAAAAGGTTAGTCGAGCACAAGCGCGACGTCGTCATCCTGCTCGATTCAATCACCCGTCTCGCGCGCGCCTACAACACCATCGTCCCGCCCTCCGGCAAAGTGCTCTCTGGCGGCGTGGACTCGAACGCGCTGCAGCGGCCGAAACGCTTCTTCGGATCGGCCCGCAACATCGAAGAGGGCGGCTCGCTGACCATCATCGCCACCGCGCTGATCGATACCGGCTCCCGCATGGACGATGTGATTTTCGAAGAATTCAAGGGCACCGGCAATTCGGAAATCATCCTGGAGCGCAAGCTGGTTGACAAGCGCACCTTCCCGGCCATCGACATTCAGCGTTCCGGCACGCGCAAGGAAGAGCTGCTCATCCCGAAGGAAGACCTGCAGCGCATCTGGGTCCTGCGCAAAGTGCTGAACCCGCTGTCGCCCGTCGAGGCCATGGAACTGCTGATCGAACGACTGGCCAAGGCGCAGAGCAACAGCGAGTTCCTGGCCAAGATGAGTACGCTCTAACACTCCGGTGTTCTCTGTCATGCTGAGCGAGGATGGAGCTTCGCGGTAGCGAAGCTCCACCGCAGTCGAAGCATCTCTATCCCTGCGACCAAGCCACGTTCGCAACACCCCTCCTGCGAATCCATTACCTTCGTTTGCGGACACGTCCCTTCCCGCAACCCTTCCACATCCATACCGTGCTAAACCACGCTGAGTGTCGCAATTTTTCTGCACTTGAGCAGGAGCGCGTAGCATGTGGAGACCGGTATTGCCCTTGGCGTTGTTGTTCTGCACCGCAATCGTTCTAGCCCAGTCCGAGCCATCACCATCCGGAGGATCAGTGCAGGAAACCTCCAAGGCACAGAGGAAGGGTGGCGCCATGGAAGTGGTCGCGAGCGACATTGCGCCGCCCGTAACCTGGGACGATCCGCACCAGAAGCTCGAGCGGGCCGTGATCGTCAATGCCATCCTGGAACGTCAAATCGCGCTGCGCCGCGACACTGAGAAACTGCTCTTCCTGGCCGAGCAGCTCAAACAGAATGTGGACAAGAGTGGTCCCAACATCCTGTCCATGGACGTAATCAAGAAAGCGCAGGAAATTGAGAAGCTGGCCAAGAGCGTGAAAGACAAGATGAAAGAGGCGTACTAGGAGAGTGGAGCAGCGGGCAGTCCTCGCCCTCCCCGTCAGCGCCACCTACCCAATCACTTCGCGATGACCATCTGCCCACGCCGCCCAGGGCACCGTGATCCAGAGACAGAGAGCTCCGATCGCCAGTTGATGAACGTCCGGCGGAGGCGGCGCCAGCAAGGCCGCGGCCCATCCCACCAAAAGCAGTGCCATCAGGCTCCAGAAGGCCCACCCGCCAACGCGATCCTTGGCCCGCGTGGACCTCGAATACAACCAGATCGCTCCGGCAAAGATCAGTAGTTCGACGCTGATGGAAGCCGTCCACGAATTCCACAATCCCAACCCCACCTTCGGTCCGCCAGGCCAGAGCGGCATGTCAGGACGGTGCGAAATGAAATCCAGCAGCCAATGACTCGTGACCAGGGCCGCCAACACCGAAGCCCCGCGGGCGTTGTGCCGTACGAGGTAGTAAATGAGCGCTACCGCCGCGGCCCAGCACAACACCATGGTCAGGCTGTGCGAGAACGGATAGTCGTAGAAGTCGAGCGGCTGCACCTTGGTAATCCCCGGCGAAACCCGCACATGTTCGAACCCGGCGAGCAGAAAGATGGGCCAGATCAAATCAAGGAACTCAGCCGCGAACACCAGGGTAGCAAGCGAAGTGCAGGGCGCGATCTTCTTGGCAGCAATGGCCACACCGAAGTGACCGATGAACATGGCACCGCATTATAACGTTCCGCTGTCCTGCTGAGCGAAGGATGGCGCTTCGCGCCAGCGAAGCATTCCTTACGTGCAGAACAAACTCGGCGGTGACCAACGATGTGCCCGCGAGGCCTTTGAGTACGTTAGTAATCTTCCCAAAGGTACTGGCAGAAGCTCAAATACCTCCACGGTGCTACGACCATTGGTCGGTGCCGGCTTATTGGAGGATGTCATGAAGTTGGCAGGATCTCTCAAGTTCGCTCTATTGGCACTAGCCAGTACGCTGGCACTGGTGCTCGCAGGATGCGGCTTCGGCAGCAAGAACCACACCAATCCCACCCTCACCGCGGGAAACTGGTCCCTACAGGCAACCTCTACGAACTCCGGAAATGCATTCACCGTTGGAGGAAACCTGGTGCAGAGCGGGACCAGCCTTTCCGGCAAGATGTATATCGTCGGCGCTGACCCCGGTTGTAACATCGACCAGGCTCAGGCCGTCACCATGACCGGAACCGTCAGCGGTTCCAATATCGCCCTGAGCTCGGCCAGCATCGCGGACCAGGTGATCACCATAGCGGCCTCGGGGACTGGGTCGGCTTTTAGCGGCACCTATTTCATCGCAGGCGGCAACTGCGGCGGCGATCAAGGCAACATCACCGCCAACGCGGTCCCGTCGATCGCTGGAACCTGGAGCGGGACAGTTCACGTGAGCAGCGCACCAGTGACGATGTCGATGGTGTTGACGCAGGCGTCGACAGTCTCTGCCGATGGAACCTTTGCCCTCAGCGGAACCGTGACCTATGTCGGATCCGTCTGCGATGCCAACGCAACGGTCCTGGCAACTTCCAGAATCGCAGGCGCCAACGTCACCGTGGATGCCTCGGTAGGCGATGGCACGTTCAACTTTACTGGCCCCCTGGATAGTGTGACTGCGCCGAAAAACATTGTCGGAACTTACACCACGTCGGACTCCTGCGCAGGGGATCCCGATCAGACCGTAACCCTCACCAAGCAATAAGCCGCAGATCTCGAAAAGAACAACGCCATCCAGCCCGGCCGGATGGCGTTCTTTGTTACGTGATCTGCAACGAAACTTGCCCGTCCAGGCGCTTTCTACTAAGCCGCGCCCTTCTCCGCCCCGATCCGCATCCCGTAGAACGACCGGTACACGAAGAAGATCGAAACCACAAAAAACGCCAGCGCCAGGATGTGGGTCAGGCCTGTCCCCTGGTCACGGGTCAGCGACACGGCGAGTTCAACCGCCAGCAACCCGAACAACGTCGTGAACTTGATCACCGGGTTCATCGCCACCGAAGACGTATCTTTGAACGGATCGCCCACCGTATCGCCGATCACCGTGGCGGCGTGCAGTTCCGTTCCCTTCTGCTTCAATTGAACCTCGACGATCTTCTTGGCGTTGTCCCATGCCGCGCCGGCATTCGCCATAAAAATCGCCTGATACAGCCCAAACAACGCGATCGCAATCAGATAACCGATGAAGTAGAACGGCTCCACAAAAGCGAACGCCAGAGTGCCGAAGAACACCGCCAGAAAAATATTGAACATACCTTTCTGCGCGTACTGCGTGCAGATCTCCACGACCTTCTTGCTGTCGGAGACGGAAGCCTTCGTCGCCCCCTCCAGCTTGATGTTGGCCTTGATGAACTCAACCGCCCGATAAGCCCCTGTCGTCACTGCCTGGGTCGAAGCGCCGGTGAACCAGTAAATCATCGCGCCGCCGGTGATCAGCCCCAGAAAGAACGGAGCGTGCAGCAACGAAAGCTTGTCGACATTTGCAGTCAGCCCGCTGGTCAAGGCCATGATGATCGAGAAGATCATGGTCGTCGCCCCCACCACTGCCGTCCCGATCAGCACCGGTTTGGCGGTGGCCTTGAAGGTATTGCCCGCGCCGTCATTTTCTTCCAGCAGATCCTTGGCGCGATTGAAATTCACGTCCAGGTTGAAATCTTTCTTGATCTCCGCCTTGACGTTCGGCACCTGCTCAATTAACGACAGTTCATACACAGACTGCGCGTTGTCGGTGACCGGACCATACGAGTCGACCGCGATCGTCACCGGCCCCATGCCGAGAAAACCGAATGCAACCAGGCCGAAAGCAAACACCGGAGCCGCAATCATGGTAGCCGCAGCCGCCAGCCCCATCGTGCTCATGGTGTAGGCGATCGCCATCAGGACCATCATCGACAGCCCAAGGTAGTACCCGGAGAAGTTGCCCGCCACAAATCCCGACAGAATCCCCAGCGACGCTCCACCTTCCTGCGCTGACTTTACGACTTCCTTCACATGGCGCGAGTTCACCGAAGTGAACACCTTCACCAATTCCGGAATCACCGCTCCCGCCAGCGTCCCGCAGGAAATGATCGTCGCCAGTTTCCACCACTGGGACGTGTCTCCGCCCAGGCTGGGGATGATCAGATAGGAAATCGCGTAGGTCAGCGCAATCGACACAATCGAGGTGATCCACACCAGCGAAGTCAGCGGAACTTCGAAGTCCATTTCTTCGGCATGACCGTACCTTGCCTTGGCAATGATGCCGTTGATGAAATACGAAGCCGCAGAGGACACCAGCATCATCACGCGCATCACGAAAATCCAGACCAGTAGCTGCACCTGGATCGACGGATCTTTCACGCCCAACAGGATGAACGTGATGAGCGCCACGCCGGTAACGCCGTAAGTCTCAAATCCGTCCGCCGACGGCCCCACCGAGTCCCCCGCATTGTCGCCCGTGCAATCGGCAATCACGCCCGGGTTGCGTGCGTCGTCTTCCTTGATCTTGAACACGATCTTCATCAGGTCGCTGCCGATATCGGCGATCTTGGTAAAGATGCCGCCGGCGATACGCAGCGCCGCCGCCCCCAGCGATTCGCCGATCGCGAACCCGATAAAACACGGCCCCGCATAATCGCCCGGCACAAAGAGCAAGATGAACAGCATGATCAGCAATTCGACCGAGATCAGCATCATCCCAATCGACATTCCCGCCTCAAGCGGAATCTGGTACACGGGATAAGGTTTCCCCGGCAGCGAAGCAAAGGCAGTCCGCGAATTCGCAAACGTATTGACCCGAATGCCAAACCACGCGACCCCATAGCTGCCGAGAATTCCCACCAGGCTGAACGCCAGAATGATGATCACCCGCGGTATCTCGAAGTGCCGCAGCACCCCGAAGTAGAGCACGATGACCGCCGCGATAAATGCCCACAGCAGCATCAAGAACTTGCCCTGCGTCAGCAGGTATGTCTTGCAGGTCTCGTAGATCAGCTCGGAAATCTCGCGCATCGCCCGGTGCACGGGCAGATTCTTCAGGCGCATGTAGATCGCCATGCCGAATCCCAGCCCGAACACACAGAACAGCAGACCGATCATCAACAACCGGTGCCCGTCCATGCCCAGAAACGACACCGAGGAAAGGTTGGGCAGCTTGAGAGACGCTTCGCCCCCACCTGCTTCTTCGGCCGGCTGCGCCAGAGCGGCAACGGAGGTGAGAATGCCAAGAGTGGCAAGACTGCAGAAGTTTTTCGCAAACCGGCGTCCTGCGGACGCAACCGTTGCGATCCGGATGAGCATATGAATCCTCCAGGGAATCGCTATTTCAGGGATCACGACGTGTGATCTTGCCCCCAGCCGCTCCAACTCGCACGAGATCGTCCTCTGCAAGTTCATGTGGCCGGAGTTCCCAACGCGCTTCCACCGCAAGACATTAATGAAGGAGTGCTGATTTGGCCGCGTCGGATTTTGTCTGTGCCGCCGGTAGCAGGGTGCCAGACCGCACACCTCCGGCACGGGACCAATGTTTATAGCATCTTGCAGAGGATGGGTCAAACGTAAGGTCTGGCCAGCGGGAGCCGCCCCACACCCATGACGCGGTACACTCGAACATGCTTTTCATGGTCATTGAACGATTCAAGAACGGCGATCCCAAACCCGCCGGCGAGCGCTTCCAGCGCCTCGGACGCATGATGCCGGAAGGCGTTGTCTACCACACAAGCTGGCTCGAACCCGACGGCGCGCGCTGTTTCCAGGTCATGGAAGCGCCGAGCGCAGACCTATTGAACGTATGGATCGAGCGCTGGAACGACCTGGTCGAATTCGAAGTCATCCCGGTGATGACCTCAACAGAATTCTGGGCGAAGCGCCCGCTCTGATTTTGGGTGGCGCAGCGGTTACCGCGGCGATCAATAGCGTGCTCTGAACGCCGGCTTTCGCCCGGGTCGCTCTCTGACTTGAGCATTCTTGAGACCACCTCTGTGCTGCCCAAAAGCGTCCATCCCACCCGAACCGCCGCAACCTCCGCCCCTTCCGTATAATTGTCATCCAATGTCTTCTCTCGATTCCATCGTTTCCGCCACACGGCAGCGTGTCGCCAGGGAGCGGCGCACCGCCGACGTGCACGCCTGGGAGCGGAAAGCAGCCGAGCACAAGCCGCGCGGCTTACGACGGCATCTCCAGAGCGCTGCCCGCAGCGGTATCGCGGTCATCGCGGAACTCAAGAAAGCGTCGCCGTCCAAGGGCTTGATCCGCGCCGACTTTCGCCCTGGAGAATTAGCGAAGGAACTGGAACAGGCTGGAGCCGCCGCTCTGTCGGTCCTGACAGATCAGGAATTTTTTCAGGGCTCGCTCGAAAATCTGCAGCGCGCCTCGGCAGCGACCAGGCTTCCCTGCCTGCGCAAAGACTTCATCGTCGACGAACTGCAAATCCTTGAAGCCCGCGCCAATCAAGCCGATGCCATCCTGCTCATCGTTGCAGCCCTGGAACAAACGGATTTGATGGCCTTTGCTCACAAAGCGCAGTCACTCGATCTCGACGTTCTCTGCGAAGTCCATGACGAGAACGAACTGCAACGTGCGCTCGACGCGGGATGTGACCTGATCGGCGTCAACAGCCGCGACCTGCGCACCTTTCATGTCGACCTGGCAACATCGTTCCGCCTCGCCGAGAAGATTCCTGCAGGATGCCTGCGAGTAGCCGAGAGCGGCATCCACTCAGGCGAAGACATCGCCCGCCTGAGGTCAGTCGGATACGGAGCATTCCTGATCGGCGAGTCCCTGATGCGAGAAGAGAATCCAGGAAAAGCGCTAAGGAATTTGATAGAAAGCGCGGCGAACGACGAACATCGATCGAGGCCCGTAGCTCGTAGCTCGTAGCTGTCCTTATGACTTGGGTCAAAATTTGCGGGATCACAAATCGCGAAGATGCCTCCGCCGCCGTAGATGCCGGCGCCAATGCGCTGGGGTTCGTCTTCTATGAGAAGAGCCCGCGGAAGATGACCGCCGACGCGGTAAAAGCGATCACTGCCGAACTGCCCGGAAAGATCGAGAAGTTTGGCGTCTTCGTCAATGACCCTGTGGAACGCGTGTACGAGGCTGTCGTTCAGGCCGGGCTCACAGCGGTGCAACTCAGCGGTGACGAAGATGCTGAATTCAGCCGAGCCCTGTTTCGCACGATGGCCAGCGGCTTGCGCCGTCCCACCATCTTTCGCGCCTGCTCAGCAGCGACGTTCGACAAGCCGGCCGATCAGCCCGTGGGGTGGGACCCGGTCCAAGTGGGATTGGTGGAACCCGACGAAGCTTACAAAGGCAAGCGTGTACAGAAAATTCACGTCGCGGAGAACGGTGACCTTTTTCTGGAGACCCACGGCTTTCGTCCGGGCGTAATCGCCGGCGTCCTGCTCGACTCCTCGACTTCGCAACAGCGAGGCGGTACCGGCCAGAGTTTCGATTGGGAACGCGTGCAGCCCTGGGCGGGCGTGATCAACAGCATTAGTAAGCTGGTCGTTGCCGGCGGCCTTCACTCCGGCAATGTCCAGGAAGCAATCCACGTGCTCCATCCATGGGGCGTGGATGTTTCCACGGGTGTAGAAAGCGCTCCCGGCAAGAAAGATCCCAGGAAAATTCGCGCGTTTGTTGCGGCCGTGCGCGCGGCCGACGAGATCCATAGTCATGGCGTCAGCTAGTGTTCCGAGAGAAGTCCGTGGTGCAATGAAGAAGCCGGCGGCGTCGGCTGGACGCTTCGGTGTCTACGGCGGCCGCTACGTCCCGGAGACCCTCATGGCCGCGCTCGACGAACTGGAGCGCGAGTACGAAAAGGCCAAGCGCGATCGCAAATTCCGACAGCGCCTCGACGACCTGCTCAAACAGTACGCCGGACGTCCTACGCCGCTGTTCTTCGCGCGGCGGCTGACGCAGAAACTGGGCGGAGCGAAGATCTATCTGAAACGCGAAGACCTCCTGCACACCGGCGCCCACAAGATCAACAACTGCCTGGGCCAGGCATTGCTCGTCGAGCGCATGGGCAAACATCGCGTCATCGCCGAGACCGGCGCAGGACAGCACGGCGTAGCCACCGCGACGGTTTGTGCGCTTTTCGGCTTCGAGTGCGTGGTCTACATGGGCACGGAAGACATGCGCCGGCAGGAACTGAATGTCTTTCGCATGCGCCTGCTCGGCGCAGAAGTGCGCCGCGTTGATTCGGGCTCACGCACCCTGAAAGATGCCATCAACGAAGCCATGCGCGACTGGGTCACCAACGTCCGCACGACACACTATCTGCTGGGCAGCGTGCTGGGCGCGCATCCCTATCCCACGATGGTGCGCGACTTTCATCGCGTGATCGGACGCGAGGCGCGCGCCCAGATTCTCAAAGCCGAGGGCAAACTGCCTAAGGCGATTATCGCCTGCGTCGGTGGCGGCTCGAATTCGATCGGAATCTTCTACGACTTCATCAAAGACAAGAAAGTTCAACTGATCGGGGTCGAGGCCGGCGGTCGCGGCGAAGCACTGGGTGAGCATGCCGCACGCTTCCGTGGCGGAAGACCGGGAGTTCTGCAAGGTACTTACTCCTACGTCTTGCAGAACCAGGCCGGTCAGATCGCAACGACACACTCGGTTTCAGCAGGACTCGATTATCCTTCCATCGGCCCGGAACACGCCATGCTCAAGGACACGGGCCGCGCCGAGTATGTACCAGCCTCCGACGTAGACGCCCTGCGGGCGACCACGATGCTCGCTCGCACCGAAGGCATCATTCCTGCGCTCGAATCAGCCCACGCCGTCGCCGAGGTGATTAAGCGCGCACCGAAGATGAAGAAGTCGGAAGTGATGATTGTGAATATCTCGGGGCGGGGAGATAAGGATGTGGGGATTCTTAGAGAACAACTCAAATTGGAGTCTTAGCGGTCCGATCAACGACGGTGAGATTTTCGGGACGTGGAAACCTGGTGTTCCCTGAACCTCGCTTCTGCTGGTCCAGTCCCAAGCAGCTCGAAATCGACTACTTGGCGGGAGACAGGAAAAACCCAACCCTTGGACATGCCCCTGTGGCGTGACGTGAGCGTAGGCGGCGATTACTCCTCATGCCAATGATTTCGGGGCCGAGCGGACCGACTTGGCGGTTCCGGATTGATCATGGACGTGCCGCGTCCTGGCTTGCGGAAGAATTTGCTCAGGCTCGAACCGGATCACGCCGGTCCAGCCGCGGCAGTGCCTGGATAGACTTTCCCGCCTTCTTCTGGGCGACGCGCAGTTCGTAGAGACTCTGGAGATTCAGCCAGAATTCCGCGCTTGTGCCGAAGAAATGGGCAAGACGCAGTGCGGTATCGCCCGTAATGGCGCGCGTCCCATTCAAAATTTGTGTGACCCGGTTTGTCGGAACATCGAGCTTGCGCGCCAGCGCAGCCGCGCTCATCTTGAGCGCCATGAGTTCTTCGGCCAGATGCTCACCGGGATGGATTGGGGTCAGTGACATCGCCTCGCTCCTTAATGATAGTCAACAATTTCCACCTTGGACGGTCCTTGCGCCCCGGCCGGCCACTCGAAGCAGATCCGCCATTGATCGTTAATCCGAATGCTGTACTGGCCCTTGCGATCCCCAGCCAGTGCTTCGAAACGATTGCCCGGCAGAGCGGCAAGATCTCGAGTCGAGGTAGCGGCCTCCAAACGGTCCAGCTTCAACCGCGCCGAACGTTCGAATCCAGAAAAGGCTTTGACCCGCTTGCCGGCTGCGAAATCGCGACTCCGCTTATCCCGATAGCCTAGGACCACTCATTCCAACCTAGCACTCTGTATGCGTTACGTCAAGCGTATCGACCACCCATAAGCCCCAACGAATATCGCCCCGCCCCTTTTGAAACTCTTTTGGGATAGTCTATTCATTCCCATGCCGTTCCACTTCGAAAACAAGCCTTCCCTCGTCGCCTACCTCACCTGTGGCGACCCCGACCTCGTCACTACCCGCGAGATCATCCTGGCCGCGATTGACGCCGGTGCGAGTGTGATTGAACTGGGCGTCCCGTTTAGCGATCCGCTCGCCGATGGACCCGTCATCCAACGCGCCAGCGAGCGCGCCTTGAAGCACGAAACGTCGCTTGAACAGGTGCTGAAACTGGCGGCGGAGATTCGCGAGCACTCGCAGTCAGTAGGCATGATCGTCTTTTCGTACCTGAATCCCATCCTGCAGATGGGTCTGGAGAAGTTCTGCAAAGTCGCGCGTCACGCTGGGCTCGATGGCGCCCTAATCACCGACCTTCCCGTCGAAGAAGCGGACGATTACCTGCGGGAAGCGCGGAAGAACGATCTGGCGACCGTATTTTTGGTAGCTCCCACCAGCACCGATGCACGATTGAAGTGCATCGCGCAGGTTTCCAGCGGATTCGTCTACGCTATCTCGCGCACTGGCGTCACTGGTGCGCGAAAGCAAATGCCCGAAGACGCGAGCGGCCTGGTAAAACGGCTGCGGCGCTTCACGAAATTGCCGGTCGCAGTCGGCTTCGGAATTTCCACTCCCGAACAGTTCGCATCCGTTGGAAAGTTCGCCGAGGGAGCCGTGGTCGGCAGCGCCATCGTCGAAACCATCGAACGAAATCCCGGGCACGAAGCCGCGTCTGTGGCAGAATTTGTAAGGTCGCTCGTAGCTCGAAGCTCGTAGCTCGAAGCTGCTCTATGGACATTTCCGACTGGCGTAAGCAAATCGACGAACTCGACCGGAAACTGGTGGGACTGCTCAACCAGCGCGCCGCCGCGGCCATCCAGATCGGCCGCCTGAAGCGCAATACGGATTTGCCGATTTACGAACCCGATCGCGAGCGCGAAGTTGTGACCAACGCGCAGAAGCACAACGGCGGGCCGCTGGCGGGTCAGGATCTCGCGAGAATCTTTGAACGCATCATGGACGTGATGCGCAACATTCAGAAGCACGAAATCGTTCCCGATTCCGAGCCCGCGCCTCACGGCACCGACATCGACTCGCGATACGAAGACTAGGACCGCACACTCATGATTGTCGCCATGCAAGAGTCGTCCAGCGAAGACCAGATCCAGCACGTCATCGATCAACTGGTCCGCATGGGCTTCGAAGTGCACCGCTCCACCGGCGCCCGCCAGACCGTACTCGGCGGAGTCGGCGCGCCGCAGGACTTCGACACGCGCGAAGTCGAAATGATGCCGGGTGTGCAGGAAGTGCATCGGATCACGGCGCCCTACAAACTGGCGGGACGCAACTTTCGCCCGGAAGGAACGGTCGTCAAGTTCGCCAACGGACTCGAGATCGGCGGTAAGAAAGTTGTCGTCATGGCCGGTCCATGCTCGGTCGAATCACGCGAGCAGTTATTCGCGGTCGCGGAATTGATCGGGAAAGCTGGCGCTCGCGCTCTGCGCGGAGGCGCGTTCAAGCCGCGATCGTCACCCTATTCCTTCCAGGGCCTCGGCGCCGAAGGACTGAAACTCCTGCGCGAAGCCGGAGACCGCTTCAACTTGCTGGTAGTGAGCGAAGTGATGGAGATCTCGCAGATCGAGCTGATGATGCCCTACGTCGACATCTTCCAGGTCGGCGCGCGCAACATGCAGAATTTCAACCTGCTGCGCGAGTTGGGAAAAGTTCGCAAGCCGGTACTGCTCAAGCGCGGCATCGCGGCGACGCTGGAAGAACTGCTGCTCTCCGCCGAATACCTGCTCTCCGGCGGCAACTACGAAATCATCCTGTGCGAACGCGGCATTCGTACCTTCGAGACCTACACGCGCAACACGATGGACATCTCGGCCATACCGATCATCCACAAGCTGTCGCATCTGCCCATGACCGCGGATCCATCACATGGCACCGGTCGCCGCGATAAAGTTGCGCCCATGGCACGCGCCTCGCTCGCTGCTGGAGCGGATGCTCTGCTGATCGAGGTTCATCACCAGCCCGATAAGGCCCTGTCCGATGGCGCGCAATCGCTCTACCCCGAACAGTTTGCAAAACTGATGGATGAACTGCGCATCATCGCACCCGCAGTCGGCCGCGAAATCGCGTGAGGTCAATTTGTAATTTGTGATTGGTAATTTGTAGTTTAATACCTTTGCGCGTGCGGTTCTGGTTTTCAATTACAAATCACAAATTACCAATTACAAATGCCCTTCAAGCAGGTCACCATCATCGGCACAGGCCTCATCGGGGGCTCGCTTGGCCTGGCGCTCAAGAAGCGGCACCTCGCCGGTCGCATCGTCGGCTGCGATCGTGCTCCCACGCTCGAACGGGCCCACAAGCGCGGCGCGATCGACGACGGGACGGTTGCTCCTGCCGAAGCCGTGCGCGGCAGCGAACTGATCGTGCTGGCAACACCCGTGCTTGCGATTCTGGATCATATCGACCGCCTGGCTCCGGCGCTTCCACCGCGAACGCTCGTCACCGACGTGGGCAGCACGAAAGCAGAGGTCGTGAAGCGCGCTGCCAAATCGTTCGGCAAGACTGCTGGCCAGCGCTTTCTGGCCGGACATCCGATGGCCGGCAAAGAACAGGCGGGCGTCGACTTCGCCGATGCCGATCTGTTCGCAGGAGCTGCGTGGCTGTTCACTCCATTGCCGCGACAGAACGTTCACGCCGGAATGAGCGGAGAGTTCGTGCACTGCGTGGAGCAGATGGGCGCCCAAGTCGCGATTCTCGATCCCAACGATCATGACCGCTTTGTCGCGTGGATCAGTCACCTGCCGCAGGTGATCTCCACCGCGTTGGCGGCGACCCTGGTTGATGAATTCGGCAGCGATGCTCCAGTGCTCGACATCGGCGGACGCGCTCTGCGGGAGATGACCCGAATTTCCGGGAGTCCGTATTCGATGTGGCGCGACATTGCCATCACGAACAAAGAAAATCTTGGACGAGCGTTGCTGAAACTGGAACAACGCCTGGCGCACATCCGCGAGAACCTCGACACCAAACAACTCGCCGATGAATTCGAGCGCGCGCACGAGCTGAGAAAAGGTACAAAGCCAGAGAGCAAGTCGAAAAAATAGCTTCGAGCCGCGAGCTGCGGGCTTCGAGCAAACCGACGTCCCGCTTGCTCGCGGCTCGTGGCGCGAAGCTCGAAGCGTTGACTCTTACAATCTGATCTCTTCGCCTTCATGGCTTCGTGGTGCATTTTCTATCGGTTCGATAGAATCTCTGCTATGCACAAGGTTGTCGCGAGCGCCGAAGAAGCCATTGCCGATGTCTTTGATGGCGCAACCATCATGGTCGGCGGGTTTGGACTTTGCGGGATGCCGGAGAACCTGATCCGGGCGCTGGCGCGCAAGGGCACAAAGAACCTGACGACGATCAGCAACAACGCCGGTGTCGATGGTTTTGGCATGGGACTGCTGTTGGCCAACGGCCAGATCCGGCGGCACATCGGAACGTATGTCGGCGAGAACAAGCTGCTCGAAGCCATGGTGCTGGATGGACGAGTGCAGCTCGATCTCGTTCCGCAAGGGACGTTTTCGGAGCGCATGCGTGCGGCGGGCGCGGGAATTCCAGCGTTCTACACGCCGACTGGCGTTGGCACGGTTGTCGCCGAAGGCAAAGAGGCGCGCGAATTTGATGGACGGATGTACATCATGGAACGCGCGCTGAAGGCGGATTTCGCGTTCGTCAAGGCGTGGAAGGGCGACCAATGGGGCAACCTGACGTATCGCAAGACCGCGCGTAATTTCAATCCGATGATGGCGACGGCGGCGAAGATCACGATCGCAGAAGTGGAACATCTGGTCGAACCGGGCGAACTTGATCCGGATATGGTTCATACGCCAAGCGTGTACGTAAAGCGCATCTTCCAGGGCGAGTTGTTTGAGAAGCGCATTGAAAAAAGAACGGTGCGAAAGGCAGTCGTTGGTCGTTAGTCGTTCGTCGTTCGCGAATCGCTGTTCGTCGTTCGCTGATCGCTATTTGCAGCCCCGAAAGCCGGATGTCGAATCGTGAGTGAACTGCCGCGGCTTGCGAACTGCGTTTGAGCAGAAGGCAGATGGCGAACGACGAACAGCGAATAGCGAAGAGCGTTTTCAGACAATGTCTACAACTCCCAAACCTGCCAAAGATCTCGAAAAACGCGAACGCATCGTGAAGCGCATCGCGCTCGAACTGCGAGACGGGTTCTACGTCAACCTGGGCATCGGGCTGCCTACGTTGATCGCTAACCATGTTCCTCCTGGCATGGACGTCATCCTCCAATCCGAGAACGGGATGCTGGGCATTGGCCCATATCCGGTGGACGGCGAGGAAGATGCCGATCTCATCAACGCCGGCAAGGAGACGGTCAGCGAGCTTCCCGGGACCGCGTACTTCTCGAGCGCCGATTCGTTTGCCATGATCCGCGGCGGGCATGTTGACCTGAGTGTGCTGGGCGCGATGGAAGTCGACGAGCAGGGCAACCTCGCCAACTGGATGATCCCCGGAAAAATGGTCAAGGGCATGGGCGGCGCGATGGACCTGGTGGCGGGGGCGCGGCGCGTGATCATCGCGATGGAACATACGACCAAAGACAGCCAGCCGAAAATTCTCAAAAAATGTACGCTGCCCCTGACGGGATTAAAGGTGGTCGATACGATCGTCACCGAGATGGCCTACATCCGGGTGACACCGCAGGGATTGTTGCTGGAGGAAGTCGCTCCCGGGTTGACTGCGGAGGACGTGCAGCGGGTCACTGAGCCGAAGCTGATCGTAAGTCCCAACATGAAAACGATGGAAAGCTAGCCCGTTTACTTCATGGTTAACGGTACCCCCTCCCCTCCCCCCTTCGTGCGTCAAAATCTAGATAAACAAGGAGTTATGCACGCCTAAATTTGGCAAAATCTTGATTTCAAAGAACTTATATCAAAATCCAGAAAACAAACGGCTTATTGCCGCTCTTCTCCGGATTCCCAGTGCCTGGTTTCCACAGAGCCAGCCCGGACGTCCGGTCAGAATTCCCCGAGGCGAACCACGAGGCCGCAAGGTGGAGTAGGGGTCCTTCGGCTGCGTGGATCCTCTGCTGCGCAGATGATCCACTTCGCTCAGGATGACAGTGGGAAGAGGAACACCAAAACCAAACTGACGGCTCCACTCGATTAGCACTGTGCTACCGAATATCACCGGGGCCGCCGTCGGTCAACCCACGAAAGGACCCGCGGGCGGAGTCCTGCACTCGAAGTATTGCTGGCGTTAACAGCGAGTTACGTGTGGCGCAGCCGGAACGGGGCGCTCAAGAGCCAGGCGGGAAACATGACAACGGCCCAAACCAGCGCCAAGACACCGTGAACCGCAATTCCCAGCAAGCGGAATGGCAGGAGAAGCAGCCACACGATCGGGTACAGCACCAGGGCGAGGATCGCCAGCGGCCAACACAAGACGAACAACAGGCACCAGAGCAGGAACGCGACCATGGGACACCACCGCAATGGTAGATACGGAACTGCGGCGGACAAAGTTCCGCTCTTCGCTCTTCGCTCTTCGCTCTTCGCTTTTCGCTCTTCGCTTCTGGCCTTGAGAAATTTCATCTGGTGTTCACTTCCGCGTAACCATTCCGTAAAGCCGGGCGGCTAGGTTGCAGCAAGGTCTGGCGCCAACCAGGGCAGTTCTCGCGGACGGCGCTCTGCAAACCAAATCGATGAAGGGAAAGGACTGGATGATGAACGACCGGAAGGATCAGTCGAAATGGACTCGAATTGTGGTCATCTCCGCTGTCGCGCTGCTCGTCATGGCAGGCGTGACCACCGAGCTAGCCAATGCCGGCGCGGATAGCCGTGGCCCGTACGCGATCGGGCTTTGGGGCGATCTGCCGTACAGCACCACACAGGCAACGATCGGCGTGCCCAACCTGATTGCTGACATGAACAGCCAGAAACTGGTGTTTACGGTGCACGACGGCGACCTGAAGAGCGGTTCGAGCGAGTGCACCGATGCGGTGTACATCCAGGGACTGGACTACCTCAATTCGCTCAAGGGCGCAGCCATGTTTACGCCCGGCGACAACGACTGGACCGACTGCGACCGCACTGCGGGCTACAACTCGCTGGCGCAGCTGGATAAAGAACGGAAGCTGTTTTTTTCGACCTCGTTCTCGCAGGGTCAGAAGCCGATGAAGCAGGAAGTGCAGTCGAACCCGATGTGTCTCGGTGTCAACGGGCCGGTTCCGTGCGTGGAGAACCGGCGCTTGACGTTCCATGGCGTGACCTACGCGACGCTGAACATCCAGGGGTCGTGCAACAACCTGTGCGACACAGCGCCGGACGCGAACGAGTATGCCGCGCGCAACGCCGCCGATGTCCAGTGGATGAAAGATACGTTCGCTGAGGCCAAGGCCTTAAATTCCGTGGCGGTGATGCTCATCTCCCAGGCCGACCCGGGGTTTGACGGATCGGACGCGACCCGCGCTCCGTTGCGCGATCCCAAGACACTCGCCGAAACCGACGGGCAGCCGGATGGATTCCAGGACTTTCTCGTCGCCATGCGCGACGAAGTCGTGGCTTTCGGCAAGCCCGTGGCCTATGTGCACGGGGACTCGCACTACTACCGCCTTGACCGGCCGCTGCAGAACGCGCTCGGCCAGCGGTTGGAGAACTTCACTCGCGTCGAAACGTTTGGCGATCATCAGGAGAACGGCAACAACGACGTTCACTGGCTGAAAGTGCTGGTGGATCCGCGGACGCGGGAAGTGTTTGCGTATCAGACGCAGATCGTGCCGGGGAACCGGGTGGCAGTGCCGGCGCCGTAAGTCGACGACGAATCACCACAGGTCAAGGCCGGGCGAAGACTTTCTTGCGCCCGGCCTTTTCTGCGAATTGGTAATTTGAGTTTCGAGGGCCGACTACAACAACGTCTCGCCGACTAGAACGAGACGCTGATGGCAATGCCGACTCCGGGATGACTACGGTTATACATGTAATACCCGTCATTGACGTAGTCGATGTAAATGTCGTCCGTTTCATACCAGGTGCGCGACCAGTATTCGGGCCATGGATCCACGACGCTGAACCAGAATCCGCTGTACTGGAAGCGGGGATAGCCGCCGACGACCATCACTGGGGCACTGTGAACGCGAAACCAATGTGCCCGGCCAAAGTGAGCCCGGAAGCGGTCTTCGGGAATGCGGTAGCCCCGGTATCCGCCGCGTTCGTGCCAGTCGTGGTGTTCATGCTCCCAGTGCTGCGCCCGGTGGTCCTGCCAAACGTCGTGGTGGGCGGCGTGTTCTTCGCGTTCGTGTACCTCGTGATTGTGTGCCGGCTGGTAGGCGGGTTGGTAGTGAGGTTGCGGATGATCCCGATCGTGGTCGTGATCCCGCTGCTCCTCGTGGGCGCGCTGTTCTTGGCGATGTTCCGGCACATTCGCGTGATGCTGGTCTGAGTGATGCTGGTCTGAGTGCTCTTGTTCCTGCCGGTCGTCGTCGTGACCGTGCTGCGGGTTGGCAAAGGCCGGCGTTCCCAGAACCAGGCCCAGCATGGATGCACCAATGGTTACGGCTATTTTCATCGTCAGGACTCCCGTATCCACCGCAGTCTAATTCACGTCGGATCGAGGGACTAGGTTACGCAAGGCCCAAGCCCCTTTTGTTCCTCCGGTGCAGAGTGCCAGCTATGCTGCCGATGACAATGACCGGAAATGATCGGTTAGCCGGTCTGGGCAGCCAAGTATTTCTGGAGGAAGCGAAAGCTTCGCATACCCGCATCGCGCCAGGTCTCATGGTCAAAGACGTGGCCCTGGCCGGGGTAGATTTTCATTTCATACGCAACGTTCTTCTTTTCCAGCAACTGTTGCAGGTCGTAGGCCTCCGCGATGGGAATGATCGGGTCGGCTTCGCCGTGCAGGATCAGGGTGGGACAAAGGCGGCGCATGAACAGCTTCATTTCTTTCGGCAGGCCTCCGAAGAATTCGACCACAACTTTTACCCGTGAATCGACCGACGCGACGGAGAGCGCGAGGTAGGCGCCGAGAGAGAATCCGAGCAGGCCGATGCGGTCCGGGTCTACTTGCGGGTGCTGGGCGATATGGCCGATCGCGTCCCAGACGGTTTTGCCCCAGGCCGGAAAGTGGCGGAAGATCGTGGCCTTGTCCGTGGCCTGCGCGGTGTCGGTGCGGTCGAAGTAGTGAAGGACGAAAACGGCAAAGCCCTGCTCGGCGAGCATGGACGCAGGTTCGTTCATGCCTTCGATTCCGCCTCCGGAGCCGTAGAGGGCGAGGACGGCGGGGAGTTTGGAGGTGGAGTCGGGGAGGTAGGCGTCGAGGCGGATGGGCTTCGAGCCGCTGGAGAAGGTGAGTTGGGATGGGGTTAGGGGCATTCGAGAATTAGGAAAACTGAATCAGATGTCGGGCGCGTTGCTTAGGAACGGTCAGTCGTCCGTCCGGGACTTAGCTCACATTGGAACACGAATCCCGGCGCTGAAGGGCCGGGCTATTTTCGAAAAATCAGTCGTCGAACTTTTTACCAACTACTTAGCGATCCGGCTCCGTACCAGCGTGCAGATTGTGGCGAATGCCGGTATTAACGCCGCGTCGGCGATGAGTCCAGTCCACACAAATCCTGCACCTCCAGCGTACCCGCCATCTGTGTATAGTGTGAATGGCATTCCGTAAGGGAAGAAACAGTCGGAGCACCATGCCGGCCGCAAAAAGTGAGCAATGTTAATTGCAACCAAAATCGAGGCCGCTACGATAGTGCTCCATTGGAATCTTTTTCGCGTTACATCTCCACCAATCCTGCCAGCCACTTCTATTGTCACAAGTCCAGCGGCAATGAACGCAAGGATGATTGCTGAACATTCTGAGAACCACCACACCCGAAAAATCCGATGAAGCCACGACCAGAACTCACGCGGAAGACGCCACCCAAAGTTATTCAGTGTCTCACGGAGCAGCGTGAAAATAAGTGCAAGCAGGCCAGCGTTGATAAGAAAGAGTTTTGCCGCTTTGATACGTGAACCCAACACCCTGGCTCCATAGCACAATGAGCCGATGCACCACGCAGCAACAATAAAGTGACTGAAGATAGAGGGCTCAAAAAACAACCCTGTGACCACAACGCCGGCGCAGCACATGGCTGTTGCGAGCCGAGTGCGATTGATGTTGTGCATCGTCGCCACCATCGTAACGCCGCCAATTGAAGATCGAAGGCCCGACGACGTTGAATCATCCTTCCGAGGGAAGCCCCTAGGATTCACGCACTAGTCTGCCTAGTGATTCCTCATACGGCGCCCTCGCGATTCCCCGTTCCGTGATGATCGCTGCTACGTACTTCGCCGGCGTGACGTCGAAGGCGGGATTCTCGATCGAAACTCCATCTGGCACCATCTGCTTGCCAGCGATATGCGTGACCTCTTTTGCGTTGCGCTGCTCGATGGGAATCTTCGAGCCGTCGGGAGTTTCGAGGTCCACGGTCGAAATCGGCGCGGCGACGTAGAACGGGATGCCGTGTTCTTTTGCGAGCACGGCGACGGTGTAGGTGCCGATCTTGTTGGCGACGTCTCCGTTGGCGGCGATGCGGTCGGCGCCGACTACGATGGCGCCGATTTTGCCTTGCTTCATCATGGCACCGGCCATGTTGTCGGAGATGACGGTGGTGGGGATGCCGTCTTTCATCAGTTCCCAGGCGGTCAGGCGCGAGCCTTGCAGGAAGGGGCGGGTTTCGTCGGCGTAGACGTGAAGCTTCTTGCCCTGCTCGACGGCGGCGCGGATCACGCCAAGGGCTGTGCCGTAGCCGGCGGTGGCTAGGGCTCCGGCGTTGCAGTGGGTGAGCACGCCGCCGCTCGCGGGCATGAGCGTGGCGCCGTGGCGTCCCATGGCCTGGTTGGCGGCGATATCTTCGGCGTGCATGCGCTGGGCTTCTTCGATCAGCGATTGCTTGATTTGCGGAATTTGCTGCACGCGGATGCGGTCAAATTTCTCCTGCATGCGGCGGATCGCCCAGAACAAATTGACCGCTGTCGGGCGGGTCTGACGGATGGTTTCGCAGATCTCGTCGAATTCTTTCTTCAGGTTAGCGGAGTTGTCGGCTTTGGAATTCTTCACGCCGAGGGCGATGCCCATGGCGGCAGCTACGCCGATGGCGGGCGCGCCGCGGACCACCATGTTGCGAATGACGTCCGCGACCTGCTGATGAGTGGTGCAGTTTACGTACACTTCTTCGGTGGGGAGCTTCGTCTGGTCGATGAAGCGGACGCCCTGTTCGGTCCATTCGAGGGTTTGGATCATGAGTTCAGTCGTTAGTCGATGGTCGTTAGTCGTTGGTCGTTCGCTGTTCGCTCTTAGCTCTTAGCTTTTAGCTCTTAGCCGTTAGCCAAACATCCAGCCAAGAACTAAAGGCTAAGAGCCAACGGCTAGATGCTCTTTCCTCACATCGTTGGCGGTGAAAATCGAAATAAACGTCGCGGGGGCGGCGGCCTTTTCTACTGCCGGACGGCCATGGGCGTCCTGACGCTCGACCAGGCACATGGCGCCGACTACTTCGAAGCCGGCCTCGCGGGCGGCGTGGATCGCTTCGATGGTGGAGGCGCCTGTCGTGCAGACGTCGTCCACGATAACCACGCGGGCGCCATTTTCACTGAAGCCTTCCATGCGGCGGCCGGTGCCGTGCTGTTTTTCGGATTTGCGTACCAAGAATCCATGCATGGTGCCGCTGGTTACGGCTACGGCTACTACGATCGGGTCGGCACCCATGGTCAGACCACCGATGGCGTCGGCTTCCCAGCCTTGCTCGCGGATTTCGTCGAAGAAGACCTGGCCGGTGAGTTGGGCGCCGCGGGCGTCGAGGGTGGTGGTACGGCAGTCGATGTAGTAGTCACTGCTGCTCCCGGAGGAGAGTTTGAAATCGCCGAGGCGGAAGGATTTCTGAGCCAGCATCTCGAGCAGCTCTTGTTTGGCGGTGGACATCTCGCGGGGCATGAAGGACTACGATATCAAAAACGGTCGTTGGTAGTCCGTAGCTGGTGGTCGGCAGCGCTTTTAGTGGGCCATCATCCGGCTTTACCTGCCACTGACTACCGGCTACCGAAGACTGATTACCGTGTATTGAGTTTCTCCAGATGGCGAAAGCCGTCGGTGGCGGCGAACATCAAGCCGGAGAGGGTTGCGTTGTAGGCGACGTGCATGAGCAGGCTGGCGCCCACGGAGTTTTTCAGAGCCCGCACAATCGTCAGCACCAGTCCGACGAGGAAGATCACGAGCAGCGGGCCCCAGGCGAACCGCAGTTGCGAACCGTGGAGCAGGGCGAAAGCAAACGCAGTCAGCAGCACGGCAGAGCCCATGCCTAGATGACGCTTCAGGACGGGGTACAGGAATCCGCGGAAGAGAAGTTCCTCCATTACGGGCGCCAGGGTGACACCGAAAATCGTGAGCACCCAGGCTTCGGCGGGCGTGCCGAAGAAATTGTCGATGGGCAGATTCCTGGGAATGGGCAGCAGGTGCGCCAGAAGCTGCAGCGCGAGCGAGAGTACTCCCCCGGCGAGTATGTACGCTCCCGAATTCGAGGGCCAGTTCCAGTGGATGGCGGCCAGAAAATCGGGACGGCGGCGCTGGCGCGTCACCAGAAAGTACATGTAGGCAAAGACGAGCACATATCCGAGAGCCTGCCCTGCGACAACGACAACGGCTTTGCGAGCCAGGTCGACGGGGTTGGCATGCGGATAGGCGAATCGCTTCGCCAGCAGCAGGGCTCCCAGGGTGGAGATGAGCAAGGCCACGATGGCGACCGCAACGAGACCCAGGAGGTCCCAGCCGTTCCAGGCTGGATCCGGCGGGGGGACGAGAATCGGAGCGGGCTCGACGGGCACAGCGGCGGAAACAGGCGAAACGAATTCCTGGCTCGCGGCTGCCGGAACATCGGGATTTTCAGGAGTAGGGTTCAATGGACTTCCTGTGGAGTGAGAGCGGTGAGGGCCGGCTTTGTGCCATTGAAGTATGCCGCAAGGGCTTGTCCAGTGTAGGACTTTTTCACGCGCGCGATCTGTTCGGGGGTACCTTGGGCGACGATGCGGCCGCCGTCTTCGCCGCCTTCAGGACCGAGATCGAGGATCCAGTCGGCGTTGCGGATCACGTCGAGATTGTGCTCGATGATGATGACCGTGTTGCCTAAGTCAGTTAGGCGGTGGAGCACGTCGAGCAGTTTCCGGACATCATCGAAATGCAGACCAGTCGTGGGCTCGTCGAGTAAATAGAGAGTTTTGCCGGTCTGGCGCTTGCTGAGTTCGCGGGCGAGCTTGATGCGCTGGGCTTCGCCGCCGGAGAGGGTCACGGCGGATTGACCCAAGTGAATGTATCCCAGGCCCACATCGACCAGCGTTTGCAGCTTCTGTTTCACTTGCGGGATGTTTTCGAGGATCTGGAGCGCGTCGGAGACGGGCGTTTCCAGCAGGTCGGCGATGGAGTAGCCGTTGTAGCGGACGGCGAGCGTTTCCTGGTTGTAGCGGCGGCCGCCGCAGACTTCGCACTGCACGTAGACGTCGGGCAGGAAATTCATTTCGATGCGGCGCTGGCCTTCACCCTGGCAGGCTTCGCAGCGTCCACCGGAGACGTTGAAGGAGAAGCGTCCGGGCTTGTATCCGCGCTCGCGCGATTCGGGCAGCATGGCGTAGAGGTCGCGAACCTGCGCGAAGATGCCGGTGTAGGTGGCGGGGTTCGAACGCGGGGTGCGGCCGATGGGGGACTGGTCGATGCGAATGACTTTGTCGATCTGTTCGGCACCGCTGATGCCTTTGTGGGCGCCGGCTTCCTCGCGCGAGCGGTAGAGTTGCTTGGCCAGGGCGCGATAGAGAATATCGTTTACCAGCGTAGATTTTCCTGAACCGGAGACGCCGGTCACAACGGTCATCACGCCGAGGGGGAAGGTCACGTCGAGATTCTTGAGGTTGTTTTCGCGTGCGCCGAGGATGCTGATGGCTTTGCCGTTGGGGCTGCGGCGCTGGTCGAGCATGGTGATGCGCTGGCGTCCGGCGATGTAGGCGCCGGTCAGGGATTCGGGAGTGCGTTCAATTTCGTCGGGTGTCCCGCTGGCAACGAGCGCGCCGCCGTGGCGACCGGCGCCGGGGCCGAGGTCGATGACGTAGTCGGCGCGGCGGATGGTTTCTTCGTCATGCTCGACGACGAGGACCGTGTTGCCGAGATCACGCAGGTTTTCCAGAGCGGCGAGGAGGCGGCCGTTATCGCGGTGATGCAGGCCGATGGAAGGTTCGTCGAGAACGTAGAGCACGCCGCGGAGCTTGGAGCCGATCTGGGTGGCAAGGCGGATGCGCTGGCCTTCACCGCCGGAGAGAGTGGCGGCGGAGCGGGCGAGCGAGATGTAGCCGAGTCCGACCGCATGCAGGAACTGCAGACGTTCGGTGATCTCGTGGACGATGCGTCCGGCGATGGTCAGTTCCCTTCCCGTCAGTTTGATTTTCTGCGCAGTTTCCAGGGAGCGCGACACGGGCAGTTCGGTGAAGTCGGCGATTGACATGCCGTTCACTTTGACGGCCAGGCTCTCCGGGCGCAGGCGCTTGCCGTGACAGATGGTGCATTCCGTAGCCGACATGTAGTCGAGCAGGTATTCGCGGTAGGCGTCGGAGGTGGATGCTTCGAGATTCTGCTTGAGGTGGCCGAGGACTCCGAGGAAACCGGTTTTGCCTCCACGCTCCGGTTCGCCGTAAAGCAGGAGGTTCTGGATCTTGTCGGGAAATTTCTCAAACGGTGTGGACAGATCGATGCCATAGGCTTCGGCGACCAGTTGCAGGCCGTGATTCAAATTCTGCGAGGCAGATCCAGGACCGAGGCCGCCATCGAGCAGAGGCTTCGACCAATCCACGATGACTTTGGCGGGATCGAAATCGTAGCGACTGCCCAGGCCGTGGCATTCGGGACAGGCTCCGTAGGCGCTGTTGAAGGAGAACGAACGCGGTTCGAGTTGCGGCACGCTGATACCACAATCGGGACACGCCAGGCGCGATGAGTACAAAGTCTCTTCGCCGTTCACTACCGCCACCTGCACCAGGCCGCCCCCGAGTTTCATGGAGAGACCGACCGACATTTCCAGGCGATGCTCGATGCCCGGCTTGATGAGGAGCCGGTCAATCACGACTTCGATTGTGTGATTCTTGCGCTTGTCGAGGCGGATGTCGTCCTCGAGGTTGACCAATTCCCCGTCGACGCGGGCACGGGTGAAGCCGTGCTGGACGAGCTTTTCCATCTCTTTCTTGAACTCGCCTTTGCGGCCGCGAACGATGGGCGCCATGATCATCACGCGGTCATCGGGAGTGAGCGCCAGGACGCGCTGCACAATCTGGTCGGCCGACTGGCGGGTGATGGGCTTGCCGCAGTTGGGGCAGTGGGGGACTCCGATCGAGGAATAGAGCAGGCGCAGGTAGTCGTAGATTTCCGTGATCGTGCCGACGGTCGAACGGGGGCTGCGGCTGGTGGTCTTTTGTTCGATGGAGATCGATGGGCTCAGGCCGTCGATGGCGTCGACGTCAGGGCGCTCCATCTGGTCGAGGAACTGGCGGGCGTAGGCGGAGAGGGTTTCGACGTAGCGGCGCTGGCCCTCGGCGTAAATGGTGTCGAAAGCGAGCGAAGACTTGCCGGAGCCGCTCAATCCGGTAATCACCGTAAGGGTGTTACGCGGGATCTCCACGTCGATATTCTTCAGATTGTGCTGGCGCGCGCCGCGCACCGAAATTTTGGTAATCGCCATCCGGCCCAATAAAAATGCACTTCCGTAACGTGGACGGGTCCCCAGAAATGTTGGAGAGTGAAAATACGCAGTGCGACTACCGTATCTTAGTTGCTAACAAAGACGGGCGTCAACGCGGCTAGAGTAAACACTTGGCAAGTTTCGGCCATCCAAGCAGTTGCAAGCAAGGCGGATTGTTACCGTGAACGGACTTTTTGTCGCCCTACTGATTATTGGTACCAGCTTAAGCTGCGTCGCCCTGGGTATTTTCAGTGCATACTGCGCGGTCGCCGGACTCCTGGCGGCCTTGAACCCTAGCCCCCGGCCAGTTCTGGCCACGCTCATGCCGAACGAGAGTTCGGCGACTGGCGACTGAGCGGATCTCAGCAGAATTCCAAGCGAAACTCGTTTAGGTTTTGCCTCCGCGCGGTGTCGATACCAGCGAAGCGGTTTCGCGTTCGCTTATTGTTCCGGGGGCTGCGTCTGAGGCGGGGTCACGCGTGGAAATTGTTGTGGCTGTCCTGGTTGTCCTTGCTGCTGCCGTTGCCGGAGCATGTCGAGGATCTGTTCGGGGGTTTTGGGTCCGGCATTTGGCTGCTGAGAGCCATCGGCAGGCGTGGCGGCACCTTCGGCCTGATCCTGATCCTGGTCCTCATCGGCGTTGTCGTCGGCGTCCTGGTCGGAATCGCTCTCCTCATCACCCTGAGCCTGGGCTACAGGTCCAACGGGGCTCATGCCCTGGTTAGGAACCATGGGCTGCTGAGGCACGAATTGCTGCGGCGGAGGTTGATAGGCGGTCTGAGTGGTTCCCTGAGCCGCTCCTCCGGCCGGCTTCATGGTGAGGACGACCTTGGCAAGGGAAGCGGGTTCCGCCGCGGAGCCGAGCATCACATAGTTGAACGAAGACCCGTTCAGCAAATCGGCGAGCACATCGCGCGCAGGCCCGGGTCCCAGCCTGGTAGCGACTCGCTCGGTGGCGTTGGGTGGAACGTCGATGCTGGCGCCGGTGAGCTTGTGAATATCACGCAGGATGTCTCCCAGAGACGAGTTCTGGGCGACGATCGCAAGCAAGCCGTTCTGATAAGTCACTTGAGGCGCCGCGGCCGGGAGTTCGTTCATCGGCACTTGCGGCAGAGGCCCGCTGGGCAGCGGCGGAAGGGTTACGGGTTTCTTGGCCGCAGAGTGCCTGAGGGGGTGCTGTTTCGAAGGGCGTGCGGGAGACTGGCCGAAGGAAACGGCCATGGGGAGAACGCACAGAGCGACTGGCACGATCCAACGGACGGTACGCGGCATATCAGCCCCTAACCCCGCGCCAATTGCCGATTTGGCAACTGTCGCACGCATGATTGATTCTAGCATCGTTCATAGAACGGGCGACCCCGTAATTTCTTGCGGAAGCGCCCAAATCGGTCTTCTCCAGGCCCAAGCACGCCAAGCATTTAGGGTGCACCCCCGCGCAAGCGCGTCGTAGAATGTAGCGGTGGACGCTGGGATCAGAACAGGTTGGTTGCGGGCTCGGCCCGCTGCCTGCTGCCTGGCATTGGTGTGGCTCGCAGTCGCTGCGCAAGGTCAAACCTGCCAGGGCGCTTCCGACATGGACCCGCAGCAGCGCGCGTCTATGGAGACAACGTCAAAGCGCTATTTCGACATGGCAGCGCGAGGAGATTCCGCCGCCTTACAACAGAACTCTATTGCGGCCGTAGCCGCGAGCTTTTCCGGAATCGAGGCCGCAGTTAAGGAGAACCAATCAGCGTTTTCCCAGGCCGAGGCGACGGTCCGGTCCTTGTACCTTCTAACCGCCGAAGGAAATGAGCCGCTGCCCAAAGCTGAGTTTTTGTGCGGGGTCTTTGGCGCCACCGGGCAAACCAGCAACAGTGCTGTATTCGTCTTGCACAATCTTCCTCCGGGCAAGTACGGAGTAGTCACTCTGAATGTCAGCAAGAGCCAAGATGCCCGGACCTTGACCCTGATCCTGCAGCAGATTGGTTCCGATTGGAAACTGGCAGGTTTTTATGCGCGCGCCTCACAAATCGGCGGTCACGATGGCGCGTGGTTCGCGCAGCGCGCGCGAGACTTCAAGGCTAAAGGAGAGAATCGGAATGCGTGGTTCTATTTCCGACAGGCAATTGCCCTAACCGCGCCAGCCGATTTTGTCAGCACCCTGGCAACCGACAAACTCTACGATGAGGCGCAAACGGTCGAGGCCAGCGATCTCGCGGTGAACGGAAGCACACTGGACGTGAGCGCCGGGGGTACGACATACAGGGTCACTGAGATGTTCGGGCTGGGAGTGGGGAATGATTTCGACTTAGTCGTGAAATACCAGGCCTCGGACGTGTCGGATACATACAAGACGTTTCAGAATAACGTCGCTGTGATCAAAGCGATCGTGGCGAAGTTTCCCGAATTTCGCGGCGCATTCGATGGAGTGGCGGCTCGCGCGGTCGAACCTTCGGGCCGCGATTACGGGTCGATGCTGCCCATGAAAGAGATCAAGTGAGGCAGTGGCCAGCGGTCGGTGGCCAGTGGCCCGGTTCTCAGCTTTCCGAGCAATCGGCAGATTTGCCTTCGGGTTGACTCGAAGTAGCGCTCATCACTCCAATGCATGATTTCCCCATGGTTCTTGCGGCCACCAGCGAAGATGCCGGACTTCGCCTGGATCAATATCTGGCCGGGATGTTGGCGGAAACCAGCCGGTCGCGGATCCAGCAGCTCATCGCTGGGGGCGAGGTGCTGGTCAATGAAAATGTGGCGAAGGCTTCGCTGCGGCTTCGCGGCAACGAGCAGATCACGATTCGAGGACCGATTCAGGCGCCACCGCTGCGAGCGATCCCAGAGGATATTCCTCTGGATGTGGTTTATGAAGACAACGATCTGGCCGTCGTGAATAAGCCGGCGGGCATGATGGTGCATGCCGGGGCCGGAGCCACCGATGACGCCCGTAACCGGGGGACCCTGGTCAACGCGCTGCTCCACCGGTTCGAAACGCTCTCCTCGCACGGAGGGGAATCGCGACCGGGAATCGTGCACCGGCTCGATCGCGCAACCAGCGGATTGATGGTGGTTGCAAAGAACGACGAAATACATCGGCGCCTCGCGCAGCAGTTTTCCCGCAGAGAGATCCGCAAGACCTACGTGGCACTGGTGCAGGGGTGGCCGAGGGAAGAGCGGGGGACGATCCGGAACTCCATTGCCCGCGACGTGCAGCGGCGGACGCGCATGACGACCAAGCGCAGCGGAGGGCGGGAGGCTGTCACACATTACGTGGTCAAGCAGAAGCTGAATACCGTCTACGGCAAGTTTGCCGTGCTCGAGGTGAAGATCGAGACAGGACGGACGCACCAGATCCGCGTGCACATGGCGTCTCTTGGACATCCGGTGGTGGGAGATACGCTGTACGGAGCAGGCACCGAGTTGAAGACCCACTCAGGAAAGACGCGCAAGCCGGGACAGCCTGCGACGCTCATGCTGGCGCGAAACTTCCTGCATTCCTGTGCCTTGGAATTCAAGCATCCGAGGAGTGGAGACTTGCTAAGGTTCTCCAGCGAGATGCCGGCGGAACTGCAGGCGTTTCTTGGGGAAATCGAAGGCCGGTGAGTCGGGGCGCGAGGCACATGCAATGTAACGGGCCGGTCGTGCTCGGCGCTGCAATGCGGCTATAATGAGGCTAATCCCGATGACACCCCGTATTCTTGTGTTGGCAGTTGCCGGCTGCATGGCCTCCGGGTGGGCGGCCGGTCAAGCCTCAGATCAGAATTTGCCCGCGGCGCCTTCCGCAACCGTGGAGCAGAACGCGCCCGCGAAGCAGCCGCCACCAGCTGCGGACAAAGCCCCGGCGCCAAAACCTCATTCAGACAAGGAATTGCGACCGGGGGACGGGTCTGCGGCAGCGCCGCCAACAGACCCAGACAAGGGAAAAGCAGAGCCGGCATCGTCGTCGAGCCCGGCCACGGCACAAAGTTCGGACGGAGTGGCGTCCGGGGGCGTTTCGCCTTCTCCCGGACCTGCGGGCGGCACGGCATCCTCAGCACCCACTCCGCCGAAGCTGGAGGATGTGCCGCAGGGCGAGCCAAACTCGTTCCCCACCGTCGTATCCACCGTGAACGAAGTGCGGGTGATCTTCACGGTGACTGACAAGCACGGGCGCTACATCAAGGATTTGAAGAAGAGCGATTTCCGGGTCATTGACGACAGCAAGCCCGCCGAAGTGATTCGAAGTTTCCACGCTGAAACCGATCTCCCGCTGCAGGTGGCACTTCTGGTCGATGCGAGCAATTCGGTGCGCGACCGGTTTAAGTTCGAGCAGGAAGCGGCGATTGAGTTCCTTAACTCGATCATCCGGCCGCGTTATGACGTGGCCATGACTGTCGGCTTTGACTCCACTCCTGACGTCACCCAGGACTTCACCGACAACACGGAATTGCTGTCCAAGGGAGTGCGTGCGTTGCGGGCTGGCGGCGGTACGGCCATGTATGACGCTCTCTACTATGCCTGCCGCGACAAGTTGATCAAGCAGTCGCAAACCGGTCCGGTGCGCCGAGCGATCATCCTGCTGAGCGATGGCGATGATAATTCCAGCCATGTGACGCGGGAAGAAGCCATCGAGATGGCGCAGCGGGCCGACGTGATCGTGTACACCATCAGCACTAACGTGAGCGGCTCGAAGGGCAAGGGTGACAAGGTACTGGAGCGCATCGCGGAAGCGACCGGCGGACGGGCCTTCTTCCCCTTCCAGATTCGTGACGTGAGCGACGCGTTCAGCTCGATTCAAGATGAGATGCGCAGCCAGTACGCGATGACCTATAAGCCGTCGGACTTCGTGGCCGACGGGCATTTCCGCACGATCGAGATCCTGGCGCAGGAAAAGGGCTTCAAGGTACGGACGCGCAAGGGATATTACGCGCCAAAGCGATAGTGCAACACCCAGTTGCCAGTTGAAAACCTCGCATGTCGGGATATTCGGGTACCCCTCTTCCCAAGAAGCTGGGCATCAAGGACGGCTACCGCGTTGCTCTGCTCGATATGCCCACCGACGTTCGTTCTGGATTGGCGGAGGCGCTGGCGCGGTGCCGCGTCGTAAAGACGCCCACTGCACCCCTCGACTTCATCCATCTCTTTGCCAAGTCACGCGCCGAATTGGAGCCGGAACTCGAGCGAGTGGCGAAGGCTTTGGCGCCGGCGGGCATGTTGTGGGTCTCCTGGCCGAAGAAGAGTTCGGGCGTCGCTACGGATCTGACCGAAGACGTTGTCCGTGGGATCGGACTCTATGCGGGACTAGTGGACATCAAGGTGTGCGCGGTGACCGAGGTATGGTCAGGACTGAAGTTTGTGATCCCGGTGAAGAAGCGGCCTAAGCGGTGAGGCAGTTATGCTGCTGTTCTTGGCGGACAGGCGCACTCTCAGTCTTTGCGAGGCATTGCGTAGTAACCGGCGCGTGCCTGGATTTTGTAGTCTCCCTGCTTGGTTTTGATCTCCACTTTGCGAAAGGTTCCGTCGCGATTCGAGTTGGTGGGCGTGTAGCCGAGGTTGTACTGGCTGCGGAGTTCCTGCGCGATCTGGTTGAAGGCGTCCTTGAGCTTGTCGTATTTGTTCCCCACTTCGATGACGCGACCGCCGGTCTGGGCAGTCAATTTCTTCATATCCGAATCGCCGCTGTAACCGCCGAAACCGTAGAAGCCACGGTCGGCGATCAGGAGAACATAGCAAATGGTATCGGCTTTCTGAGCGGCCTCGACGGCATCGCGGATTTTGAGGCGGCTGCCCTGATCCTCACCGTCGGTGAGGAGGATCATGGCCTTGCGGCCTACTTCCTGGGCGAAGGCGTCGTGCGAGGCGACGTAGACGGCATCATAGAGCACAGTTCCGCGCGGACCGGTGGAGGGGCATGGGATAGGACCACCGCCCAGGCCCGGCAGATTGGCGCAGGCGCCGGTGCCGGCGTTGATTTTCACATCTTCGAGGGCGTGGCGCAGACGCGGGACCGAACCGGTGAAGTCCTGCAGGAGATTGACGTCAACGTCAAAACTGAAAACGGCGGCCATGTCCTTGGGGCGGAGAATCGTTTCCAAGAATGAGCCACCGACCTCCTTCTCCATGTCGAGAACGCGTTTCTGGCTGCCGCTGGCGTCGATCAGGATGCCGAGCGTCAGGGGCAGATCGGATTCCGCCTTGAAGTACTTGATAGTCTGGGGTTTGCCGTCCTCGAGGACGTCAAAGCTGTCCTTGGTCAGGCTCGGGATGAGGGCGCCGTGCTTGTCCTTGACGTTGAAGAACAACTGGACGACTTCAACGTTGACCTTGAGGGTTTCGGTGGCCTGGTCCTCGGAGGTCGGGGGCTGGTTCTGGGAATCCTGGGCCAACAGCAACAAGGACGAGAACGCCAGCATCGACAGGACACCCAGGGCAAAGGCAGGCCTGGAAAGGATTTTGGACATGACAGTATTCACCCGGAACTTTTCTAGTCTATCCTGTATGGGGTTAGATGCACCAAAGCGGCGAACGCGGGCATCTTACTGATCGGGCCGCACGACCCCGGAATGGGTGTCGGGTCCGATAGAACGGGCGTGCAAGAGATGGGAAAGAAAGCCAGCCTCGCATTACTCGGGTTCCTGATGTTGCTGATCAGCGCGGCTGCGAGGGCGCAGCAGAAACCGGATGACATCCCGGATGCGCCGTCGGCGAGCCGGCCGGTGCCGCCACCGCCGCCGTTGCAGGGCGCGAAACCTCCGGCCGACGAGGCGCCGCCGGCAGAGTCCAGTTCCAAGACGCCGAAGGAAGATGAAGCCCCGGTAACGAACGAACCTCCGCACAGCTCCGAAGCGGACGCCAACCCGACCGTGCCTCAGACGCCGCCGCCGCCGATGCCACCGGTGGTGACGGTGCCAGAAGGAAGTGTGGCGCCTGACGAGGAGAGTCCCCCTGCCGATCTCGTGAGGATCGTCGTTCCCGTAAACAACGTGATCGTGCCGGTCACGGTGAAGGACAGCGCCGGCCATCTGGTCAATGGTCTACTGCCCAAGGACTTCGTCGTGCTGGAGAATGGGCAGAAGCAGACCCTGAAGTTCTTTTCGAGCCAGGGGATCCCACTGTCGGCCGCGGTGCTTTTTGACCTCGGGATGCCCGATGTTGCGGTGCAAAAGATCCAGGAAACATTGCCTGCGCTGCAAGGGGCGTTCAGCCAGTTCGATGAAGTCGCGATCTACACCTATAGCAGCCGGGTGAGCCGGGTTTCGGACTTCGGCACCGTCAGCCAGCGGCTGACGGCGGTATTGAATCAGTTGAAGACCTACACCGGCGCGAATAACGGGCCGCCGGTGACGAGTGGGCCGATGGCGCAATCGGGGCCGATTATCAACGGCCGTCCCGTGGACCAGCCGGTGCAGCCGGTGATCACGCCGCCGAAAACGGCGCGCGTAATCAACGACGCCATCCTGATGGCGGCACGCGACCTTTCCAGACGGGACCGGAGTCGCCGGAAGATCATTTTCGTGATCAGCGACGGCCGGGAAATGGGCAGCGATGCCAGCTACGCCGACACATTGAAGGTCCTGCTCACGCAAAACATCATTGTGTACGCGGTGGGGGTGGACAGCGCCGCCCTCCCCGGCTATGGCAAACTGCAGAAGATTCACTTGCCGCGCCTGAACGTCCCGGGGGTGGCGGATTTCAACGCCGGTTACGGCAATATCCTGCCCAAGTATGTGTCGGCAACCGGCGGTGGAACCGTGTACGCGGAAAACGCGAAGGAAGACATTGAACGTGCGTACACTCGAGCCATTGGAGACGCACGCAACCAGTACACGCTGGCCTATTCGGCCAAGCCGGGTTCGGGACGCTATCGTGAGATCGAGGTTCGGGTTCGGCGTCCGGACGTGAAAGTCTACGCGAAGGCGGGGTATTATCCGCTGCCGGCACCGAAGTAGAGACGGTCACGGGTGACAGGGCACAGGCTTCAGCTGTCCGAACGAAATTTCTCTGCGTTTTGTCACTGACCGGACGAAGTCCTGTGACCTGTCCGGTGGTGGCCTGTGACCCTTGTCTTCCGGGAACTGACTGAGCCCGTGGCCCTTTAGTAACGTGGGTAACCTGCGGTAACCCGTTCCGGTGTGATATAAAAACCAGCAGGATCCGAATGCAGTAGTGTGCACTTGTGACGGACTGAATCCCGCGCAGGGAGAGGTCCGCGTGATCATTGAGGAAGCCCGTTGAGTTTCATCAACTTCGCAGCACGCGAGATCAATTGCAAGATCGTCTACTATGGCGCCGGGTTGGGCGGCAAGACGACGAATCTCCAGTTCATCTTCCAGAAAACTGCCGATCAGCAAAAAGGCAAGATGATCTCGCTGGCGACGGAAACGGACCGAACCCTGTTCTTCGATTTCCTGCCCCTCGACCTGGGCACGGTGCGCGGCTTCAAGACCCGCATTCACCTCTATACCGTTCCCGGACAGGTCTTCTACGATGCCAGCCGCAAGCTGATCCTGCGCGGCGTTGATGGCATCGTCTTCGTGGCCGACTCACAGGAAGAACGCCAGGATGCCAACGTTGAAGCACTCGACAACCTGATGTCGAACCTGAAAGAGCACGGCTACGACTTCAACAAGATTCCGTACGTCCTGCAATTGAACAAGCGCGATCTACCGAACATCCTGCCGGTGGACAAACTCTCGAAAGAACTCCGCCGCAAGAACGAACCGGTGCTGGAAGCGGTAGCGTTTCAGGGCGTAGGAGTATTCGAGACGCTGAAAGAGATTGCGCGGCAGGTGCTGGTGGAGTTGAAGCAGGGCGGGTAGGGCAGTTCTCAGTTTCCCGTTCTGAGATTTCGTCCGTGACTTTTCGGAGGATCCGATTTCGTTCCGGACTCGGATGGCTTTGCTATTGCTGCTCGTGGTGGCCGTTGCCACCCCGTTTGCGGTCGTTCATCGTTTCGCCCAGCCTCAGTCATATCACTCATTCGCCGATCAGCGCAGTTTTCTCCGCATCCCCAATTTTGGTGATGTCCTCTCAAATCTGCCCTTTGTAGTGTTTGGGCTCTGGGGATTAGTCTTCGTGCTGCGGCACGGAACCGACTTCCAGCACTTTCTCGACCCGCGTGAACGTTGGCCATATCTCATCGCATTTGCCGGAATATTCCTCACTGCCTTCGGCTCTGCGTACTACCACCTTGCTCCCGACAACGCGCGATTGGTCTGGGACCGCCTGCCCATCATGATCGCGTTCACGGCGACAGCGGCGGCGATGATTACCGAGCGTGTGAGAATCCGCATCGGCCTGATTTCGCTGCCGGTGTTGCTGGCAATCGGCATCGCCAGCGTTTTCCAGTGGTACGCGAGCGAACTGCGCGGCGCTGGCGACCTGCGCTTCTATGCCGCTGTACAAGTTGGCGCGACTCTGGTGCTTCTGTTGGCCCTGCTTTTCCCTCCGCGCTATACCCGAGGGTCGGACCTCGGAATCATGGTCGGACTCTATGCGCTGGCAAAGGTCTTCGAATTATTCGACAAACCGATTTTCCGCGCCAATGGCTGGATCAGCGGCCACACCCTGAAACATCTGGCCGCTGCAGGCGCAGGATATTGGCTGCTGCGGATGTTGCGGAAGCGAAAAGCCGTGGAACAACCGAATGTGGCATTGGCTTAGCACCTAGGTCGTGGCTTGCAACGACTCCGACAACCCCTCCCATTCCCTCATAAGATTCTGTAAGTCGCTCTTGCGCAGCGTGAGTTCCTGGGTCTGGCGCTGTGTCTCTTCGACGCTGACGAAGTTCTGGAGTTGGGTTTCGTAGAGTGCGATCGCCGCCTCAACACGGGTGATTTCTTGTTCGATTTCGTGCAGGCGATCTTGCATTTGCTTGCGTTTGATTGGGTTCAGGCGCTTGGCCTTGGAATCGGCAGCTTCAGGCTTGGGCGTATCGCCATTGGTGGGTGAAGCAATGGTGGGACTGGAAGTGTCATCCATACTATTCGGAGATTGTGGGGCTACCAACGATCGAGCAGCCGATAATTCGCCGATGAGTTCGTTGGTGATTGCCTCTGTCTGCCGGGCTGCTCCGCCCTGCTTGCGCCACAGGTAGTCTTCGTAGTTGCCTGGAAAAATTTCTACTGTGCCGTCACCGATTTCGAAAATACGCGTCGCCAGCTTGTCGATGAAGTAGCGGTCGTGCGATACGAAGACAACTGTGCCTGTGTATTTCTCCAGAGCCTCGAGCAGGACGTCTTTGGCGCGCATATCGAGGTGGTTCGTGGGCTCGTCGAGCAGCAGAAAGTTCGCCGGGTGGAGCAGCATCTTCAGCAGCGCATAGCGGTTGCGCTCGCCGCCTGAGAGCACTCCGATGCGCTTGAAAACGTCGTCACCAGAGAAGAGAAAACAGCCGAGCAGGCTGCGCAGTTGCGTCTGGGTCGATGAGCGTGAGAGTTCGCCGAGGTCGTCGAGGATGCGGGCTTCCTGATCGAGCTCTTTGTACTGGTCCTGGGCGAAGTAATCGAGGTGGACTTCGTGTCCGAGCTTGAACTCGCCGGCCGTCAGCGGCTCCTGACCGGCGAGGAGCTTGATCATGGTCGACTTCCCCGCTCCGTTCACACCGACCAACGCGACACGATCGCCGCGCTCGATCATGAAGTTCACGTTGGCGAAGACCTGATGATCGCCATAGCTCTTCGCGACATTCACGAACTCGGCGACGATCCGTCCGCTGGGCTTCGGCTGCGGAAAGGAGAAGTGGACGGTCTTCTCTTCCTCGGGAACCTCGATGCGCTCGATCTTCTCCAGTTCCTTGATCCGGCTCTGCACCTGCTTGGCTTTCGTGGCGGTGTAGCGGAAGCGGTTGATGAAGACTTCCAGCTGCTCGATGCGGTCGCGCTGAGCCTTATAGGCGGCTTCGAGCTGTTCTTTGCGGGCGGTCTTGGCGGCGAGGTACTGATCATAGTTGCCGGCGTAGAAGTGAATCCGTTTGTTCCAGATCTCGACGATGCGCTTGACGGTGACGTCGAGGAAGTAGCGATCGTGGGAGATCAGGACGTAGGCATAGGGGTATTCGCTGAGGTACTCCTCAAGCCAGTTGCGGGCTTCGAGATCGAGGTGATTGGTGGGCTCGTCGAGCAGGAGCAGGTTCGGTTTCTGAAGAAGAAGCTTGGCGAGGGCGATGCGCATCTGCCAGCCGCCGGAGAACTCGTCGGTCAGACGATGCCAGTCGTCACGATGGAAGCCCAGCCCCGTGAGAACCTTTCCCACTTCGGCATCGAGCGCGTATCCGCCGCGAACCTGGAATTCGTGCTGCAGCTTGTAATAGCGCTCGGCGACATCGTTGTACTCGGCGCCGGTGTGGTCGAGTTCCGCCATGCTGTGGGTGAGCGACTCCATCTCTTTTTCCATGGCGTGCAAGTCGTCGAAGACCGACATGCACTCGGCGAAGATGGAGCGGCCGGAGAGGGTAAGGCCGTCCTGCGGGAGATATCCGGCGGAAGTGCCTTTGGCGCGCGAGATGGAGCCGTAGTCCAACGATTCGAGCCCTGCCAGGATCTTCATGACGGTCGTCTTGCCGGTGCCGTTGGCGCCAACGAGGCCGATGCGCGCTTCCGGCGTGATCAGCCAGTCGGCGTTCTCGAACAGCAGTTTGTGGCCGTAGCGCTTGCCGGCGGCGGAGAGTTGGATCATGGGAACACTTCTATCGTCTCATGAAGACGGCTGTGGTCGTACCGCCACTCTGCAATGCTGGTTGTACGCGGGAATTCCGCTATATACACTTGCGGCGCTGAAGTCATCAGAAAGATGAGGCCTTCAAGGGAGCGCAAATATTATGACAAGGGTCCTTTCTATTATTCTCTCTTCGCTGCTACTCGTTGCACTCGCCTTCGCCGCCGACACAAAAGAAACGCCAAAACCAGCGCAATCCGTTGACGAACTGCGCCAGCAGTTAGAAAAGGTGCTCAAGGACACGCACACGCCGGGAGTTTCTGTCGCGGTCGTGCGTCGCGAGGGGTCGGAGTGGGTTACGGCGCTGGGCAAGATGGACGTTGCTCATGATCGTCCGGCCACGGCCGACACTCTGTTTCGCATCGGATCGACTTCGAAGGCATTCACGGCGTTCGCGATCCTGATGCTGGCCGATCAGGGCAAGCTGTCGCTCGACGATTCCGTTCACAAGCTGGCCCCTGAGGTGTGGTTCGAGAATCCGTGGGAGGCGACCGATCCACTGCGTGTGGTGAATCTGCTGGAGCACACGACCGGATGGGACGACATGCACCTGCGCGAGTACGCCAAGGACGCGCCGCCGACGATGGGTCTGCGCGAGGCGCTGGATTACGACCATCATTCGCGGATTTCGCGCTGGCGTCCGGGAACGCGGGCGGCCTACTGCAACTCGGGACCGGCCGTGGCGGCCTACATTGTCGAGAAACTGACGAACCAACGCTTCGAAGACTTCATTCAGCAGAATCTGTTCGCACCGATCGGCATGAAGACAGCGACTTATCTGCCGCCGCCGGCGGGAACGGCAACTACGCTCTATCACAACGACGGCAAAACTCCCTATCCGTACTGGAACATCCTGTATCGTCCGGCGGGATCGATTAATGCCTCGGCGAACGATATGGCTGCCTACGTCCAGTTTTATCTAAACCGTGGTCTAGTAAATGGAAACCAGGTTGTTCCGTCCGCCTTTATCGATCGCATGGAGAGTCCCGCGAGCACCTGGGCCGCGCGCGAAGGACTGAAAGCAGGCTATGGCTTGCACAACTACTGGAGCTTCCATGAAGGCTTCGTCTATCACGGGCACAATGGAGGCGTCGAAGGCGGCCTCACCGAGATGGCTTACATGGCTGACTATGGTGTGGGCTATTTTTTCAGCATCAATGCGGGGAATGGTGATGCGTTCGACAAAGTCGGCAAAGCAATCCGCGCCTACCTCACCCACAACCTGCAGAAGCCGGCGCTCGCTGCGGAGACAGCTTTGCCGTCCGACGCGGCTGATTATGCCGGCTGGTACGAACCGAACTCACCGCGCGTCGAAATGCTCCACTTTCTGGAACGCCTGCTCAGTCTCAGCCTGGTTCGCTTCAAGGATGGCAAGCTGTTCATCTCCAACCTCGGGTCACGGGACGATAGCTTTGCTCCTGTCGGCGGCAGACAATTCCGTTACATCCCGAAGAAGGATCCACCGGAGCCGGTGGGCACTACCATGTTGCTCACCCCGAACGACGAAGGCCGCTTCATACAGGCGGGAGGGATGACCACACTCAGGCGCATCCCGACCTGGCTGGCATTGTCGGAAATCCTGCTTACTGTCTTGGTGGCGCTCTCGATTCTTGCAATCTTGATCTACGCGCCGTTCTGGCTTCTTGGCGGCCTCAGCAAGCGGCGTCGCCGGCCGGCAGAACGTGCGATGCGCTTGTGGCCCCTATTGGCCGTGCTGAGTCTGATCGCTTTTGTGGCGATCTTCATCGTTAGCAGCGACGACATCATTCGGCGGATGGGGAATCTGACGGCGTGGTCGGCTGCTCTCTGCTTGATGACGATTGCGTTTGCGACGGCCACCATCTTGAGCGCGCTGGCCGTGGTGCGAGCACCGATCGAAGGAGTGAGGCCCGGCGTCCGCAGGTTTTCGAAGCTTGTCATCATCGCCCTGCTGATCGCTGCTGCCTACTTAGGCTACTGGGGGATGATCGGGCTGCGGACTTGGGCTTGAGGATCGGCTGAGATCCGCCAAGGCGCTTCCCTCGCTGCGCTCGGTCGGAGGGAGGCGTCCGTCCCTACACGAAGCTAGCGGGCGGCGGCGATCATATTGGCGGCGCCGATGTGCTCGAGGGCGCGATCAACGACCGCCTGGAGTTCCTGGGCGTACTTCACTTCCCTGCCCTTGGCCAGGATCACCCGGGCTTGTTCGGGATCGAACCAGGTCGGGTTGCGGAAGTCTTCGTGAGGGCGGCGGGTCTGGCGAACGTCCATCAGAAAGGCTTTGACCACATATTCCTGGACGCCTCCCGGTTGCCAGAAGACACCCTTGGAATGGATATAGACGTGGAAGTGGCGGGGCTCGATGACGCCGATGGCGCCTGCTTCTTCACGAGCCTCACGCTCGGCGGCCCGGCTGTGCGAGAGGCGCGAATCGGGCGCGCCTTTTGGAAAGGTCCACTTTCCGCCTCCGTTGGTGTTCACCAACAAGAATTCGGCGTGGGAGTTACTTCGGCGATAACAGACGGCAGCCACCTGCAGCGGCAACGCAAACCGGGATGCCCGAGACCCAGCCATGGATGATGGCTCCAGTTTATGCCGAAGATATTTCGGGAATGTTAAATAGCACCGGAAATTGTGCACTTTGGTACGAGCCTATTCGGGTATTTTGACCCCTGTCCGAAACATCCCGTGGGTCAAGTTTCGTCTACCCGGGTCACCCCTCGGCTGGCGATCAACACCTGGAAGGTTTCTCCCATGCCGGCGGGAGTAACCAGGTGTTTCAGCTGAAGGGCTACCTTGGTTCGCTCCTGCGGCAGGCGGCAGTCTTCAAAGGCGTCGGCAAACTGGTTCGACTCGCCGATGCGCATCAGAAACTGCGATTGGGTGGAGAGGGGCTGGACATCCAGACCCGCCTCGTCGGCGGCGGCCGCCAGGGCGGTGAAATTGACGTGGGCAGTCAAATCCTGCTCGCCGGGAGCCTGGTAAGGATCCGGGCTGGCGGAATGCTGGCGGTAGGCCATGAGCGTGCCGCGGTGATGTCCGGCGAGCTGTTCGTTGCCGGTGTAGCCGTAATCCACGATGAGGAGAACGCCGCGGGTGAGCGAACCCGCGAGCGCCTTGATCCAGCGTTGCGCCAGGAGTGGCACTTCGATGCGTTCGCCTCTCGCCGGATGAACGCTGTAGCGGTCGAGGAATTCCAGTTCGGCGGCGGAGGGGGGAAGCCAGACTTCTCGCACAGTGCCGTTTTCAAAGCTCAAATGCAGCTTGCCGTGCGTGCTCAGGATTTCGACCGGCAGGGCATCGAAAAATTCGTTAGCGAAGACAATGCGTGGCGGTTCAGGCCGAGACACGGTAAGGCCCGTCTCCACCGCGAAGATTTCGGGAGCGAGTGAGGCTTTGCCGGCGACAATGTGTTTCTGAAGATTCTCTTTCAGTCTCGCGCGCAGCGCGGGCGAGGATTCCTGCAGCGTGTAATGCAGGGCATGAAACAAGTCAGGGAACTTCTTTTGCGACCAGTCCAACACGTCGCGAGCAAACAGGCCGCGACCGGGACCGAGTTCCAGTAGTTCGATTTCGGCCGGCGATCCCAGTTCGCGCCACATCTCGTCAAACTGCCGGGCCAGCAGCCGGCCGAAGACGGCGTGGATGTCGCTCGAGGTGTAGAAGTCTCCAGCTTTACCGAATTGGCCGGCATGGCGGGAGTAGTAGCCCGCCACCGGATCGTACAGACAGATTTCCATGTAGCGCGAGAACGGCATGGGACCGCGCTCACGGATCTCCTGCTCGATCTGCTGGCGGAGAGATGGAGTCATCGAATCATCGGGTGATTGAATCAATGAGTCAATGATCCCATGACTCAATGATTCAAGGTCTGTGGGGTGCGGGTGAACATCTCGATGAAGTAGTCGTGCAGGGCGTCGTATAACTGGCGCTGCAGGTTCCACTGAAATTGAGGGTGGTCGAGATCTCGGGGATGGATGGAGAAGCGGTAGGTGTGCACAGGGATCGAGACGTTCTTCAAGTCGATGGCGATTTCAATTGCGCCGTTGCTCTCCTCCGCAGAGAAGGCGAGGAGAGGGTGTTCGTACAGCGCAAGGTGAGTGCGAACCCTTTGCAGGTGGTCAGTGCCGGGCACCGGGACATTCTATCGCTCCTGCTGGGGCGACAAAAGCACACCGATCCCGCCGGGCCAGCGAATCGCTCGCGTGATTTCTTATGGTAGTCGGAACCGATCCTATGCCGCAGCTTTCAGAACCGGTTTCTCGCCATGAAAAGCGCGCTTGATTGGCGGCAATGCCAAGTAGAAGATGGCAATCGCGTTGATGACGCCAAAGATGAGCGGCAAGCCGTGCGCTATCAGAAGCAGGGGCAGCAGAGCGACTAGGCCGATTGCGGAGAACAGCAACGTCAGCAGACGCCCCCAGTTCTGCATCTTGAGCAGACCGAATCCGGCCAGAACATGAAACAACCCAAAGATAAGAACGCCCACGGCGGCCAGGCTTCCTAATCGGTGCAGAATGCGTTCGACCGCGTTCCCCTCGGCCGCCAACGAAGCCAGCTTGACGGCCAGTCCGGCAAAGAGCATCAGACAAAGTGCAAACAAAACTCCTACGGCCCCGCGCAGAATCTGATAGATCCCAAGCAACGTGACTCCAAGTGGACGCATAGGCCCTCCGGGAAAACGGCAGAAATATAACACATGTTCAGGGTGATTCGCGTTGGAAGATCGGATCGAACTTATTCGTAACGCAGGGCTTCGATGGGATCCAAGCGCGAGGCTTTGACCGCCGGCAACATCCCGCTCACGATGCCGACGAATCCAAGGATCAGTGACGAAGCGATCAGAGTCGTGGAGTCGATGGTGAGGTGAATATCACCTTCGCTGGCGTTGTCGATGAAGGCGCTCCACAGGGTCAACGACCCCACCGACCAGGAGACGATGTAAGCGAGAACGACTCCGGCGAGGCCGCCTAACAGAGTGATCGCCAGAGCTTCCGCCAGGAACTGGAAGAGGATGTGCCAGCTGCGCGCGCCGAGGGCTTTCTCTACGCCGATTTCGCGGGTGCGCTGGGTTACGGAAACCAGCATGATGTTCATGAGGCCTACGCCGCCGATGCCGAGCGTCAGCAGGCCAATGAAGCCGAGCAGAATCTTGATACCGGTGGTGATCACGCGCAGGTCGAGCAGGTCGGCGAAGACGTCGAAGACGAAGACGGCGCGCTTGTCCTTGGGATCGAACTCGTGGTGGAAGGCCATGGAGCGGCGGACGGCGTCGGCGACCTTCTGGTGATCCCCTTCGTATTCCATGGCGATCGCGTTCAGGTAGTAGGTGTTCTTGATGTCGCTCATAGCGCTGAACGGGATGTAGACGTGGCCGTTCTGGTCGTCGTCGCCGTTCTGGATGACATGCTTGAGAACGCCTATGACTTCGTAGGAGACACCATCGAGGCGGACCTTCTCACCCAGCGCGTTCTGCCCGGAGAAAAGTTTCTTCTTGACGTCGGCTCCGAGTACGGCGACACGGCTGTGCGTGTTCTCGTCGAGGTCAGTGAAGAAGGTGCCGTACTCGACGTCCATGCGGCGCATGCGCGAGTAGTAAGGATAGACTCCGCTGAGGTTGTAGCTGCCGCTGCGGGTCCCCCAGGCGATGGTGCTCTGCTTGGAAACTTCGGGGGAGATGCGCTTCAGCAGCGGAACCTCAGCCTGCAGGTAATCGAGATCGTTGACCGTGAGTTTGACTTCACTGCCGGCCTTGGTACCGCCTGCCTGGAGCGATGTGCGCCCAGGGAAGATAAACACCAAGTTGGTACCCCAGGACCGGAAGGCAACCCACAATCCGCGCTCAAATCCCGTGCCGTAGGCGAGCAGCAAGACGACGGTCGCGATGCCCCAGGCCATGCCAAGCATGGTGAGGATGCTGCGGCGGCGGTTGTACTTCAGCGCGTTGTAGGCCTGGCGTCCGAGTTCGAGGATCATGGGCTTACTCCTGACGGAGAGCCTCGACCGGAGCCATCAAGGCAGCCTGGCGGGCAGGATAGAGTCCGGCGGCAATGCCGGCAATCGCCAGCGAGAGAATCGCCACGATGGCCGAGGCGGGAACAATGCGAGGGGTGTCAAATCCTTCCGGCGCGGGCAACATCGCCAAGACCGAGATAAAACCGCCGACGAGCAGGAGGCCGATGCCGCCGCTGAATGCGGTCAGGAAGGCGCCCTCCACGAAAAACTGCGTCATGATGGCACGATGGGTTGCGCCCAGCGCCTTGCGTAAGCCGATCTCACGGGTACGTTCGGTCACCGAAACCAGCATGATGTTGATGATCCCGATGGCACCCAGGCCGAGCGTAACGACTCCGACCACACCCAGAAACCAGTCCATGGCGTTAAAGATCTTGCCGACTTTCTGATTGTTCTCGATCGTGTCCCAATCTTCGAAGGATTCCTCGAGCTTGGGATCGAAGCCGTGGCGCCGGGCAAGAATTCGATGGATTTCGTTCTTGGCTTGCAGGTGTTGCGCCGGAGTCGCAGGCCGGTAATTCAGAAACGATACCGCGTCTTCGCTGTTCTGCTCTTTCAGCGGAAAGAGACCACGCATGGTCTCGATCGGGATGAAGATGCGGGCGTTGGTTCCGTTATTGCCATCCTGTCCCACTTTGCTGACTACGCCAATCACATCGAACCGAACGCCGTTGAGCAGGATGGTGGAACCGACGGCGGGGCGGCCCGGGAAAATGTTCTTCAACAGTTCCCAACCGACGACGGCCACACGCCGTGATTCGCTATCGTCTTCGTCGTTGAACCAGCGTCCGGTTCCGACGGGAACGTTGCGAATCTGGTTGTATTCGGGAGCAATGCCGAAAACCTGGCCATTGGTGGAGCCATAGTCGCTGACGGCGCGGATATCCTCGCGATTCAGGACCGGGGAGATATAGCGGATAAAGCGCGCCTGCTGCCGGATGTCCCGATAGTCCTGATAGGTGAAGTGGTAGGTCCGGCCGGACTGGGTACTGCCTTCGACAGCGGGGATCCGCCCCGGGAACATGAACATGATGTCTTGCCCGAGGTTGGCCAGTTGTTTGGACTGCCCGCTGCGGAAGCCTTCGCCGAGGCCGACCAGCAACAGCAGCGAGCCGACGCCCCAGGCAATTCCGAACATGGTCAGGAAAGAACGGAGCTTGTGGGCCCACAAGGTGGCCAGCGACTGGCGCACGATTTCCGTCAACATTCGCATCCTTCGGCTCGTTGCAGGCGGCAGGGAGCGTAGGTCCGCCCCGCCATCCCATGATCTGATACGGGAGAGAAAGGGGCCCGGTTCCAGGAAAACACACGAACCCCAGGAGTTAGACGCTGGAAACAGGTTGGGGGTTAGCGGGCAAGCTTCAGGCGGTGGTCAGGTTGGTTCATTTGGCGCTTTCACGTGCGCGGGAGCATCCCTGACCGGATCCGCACGGGTTCACATTCTCCGTAGACCGTGCCGGTTGCTGGACAGGTCCGCGCGGGGATTCCAGTTGACTTGGGGGCATGCTCACTGGCGGACGGCGGGTGCGTCTAAGCAACGCAACAGTCCAGGGGCAGGTCCGCCACAAGAGAATCATCCTGGCTGACCTTGTTTTTCAACTTTCCTGGCGTTCATCGCCAGACGATTCTCGCTCCAACCAGGAGCTGAAGGAGTTGCCTACTATGATGCAAAGAGTATTCCGTGCTGCGGTCTACTGCCTTACTGTCGCCGCTCTGTCCGCGATCAGCCTTGCGCAGTCGTTGGTGCTCGACCTACCTCGTCAGAGCCAGGGGGCGAAAATCACGCAACGGATCGGAATCACCGACGTGACCATTTCGTATCACCGTCCGCTGGTGAATAACCGCAAGGTCTGGGGGGCACTGGTGCCCTACGGGCAAGTGTGGCGCGCCGGGGCCAATGAAAATACCACGATTACGTTCAGTAACCCAGTGACGATTGAAGGCAAGGCGCTCGACAAGGGAACTTACGGATTGCACATGATTCCGAACGCGGATGAATGGACGGTGATCTTCTCGAAGAATTCGACCTCGTGGGGCGCGTTCACCTATGACCAGGCTGAAGATGCTCTGCGGGTCAACGTTAAGCCGCAAGCAGCCGACATGCACAACGCACTGACCTACGACTTTGACCAACTGCAGCCGGAATCGGCGGTCGTGGTGATGGAGTGGGAGAAGGTCGGCGTGCCATTCAAAGTCGCGGTGGATGTGCACGACGTCGTGCAGGCCAGCCTGAAAAAGCAGCTGCGCAATCTCTCGCAGTACACCTGGATAAGTTGGGACGACGCGGCCAATTATCTGCTGGCGGAGAAGATTGCGCTCGATGACGCCCTGAAGTATGCCGACAAATCCATCGAGACCGAAGACCGCTACGACAACGAGATGACGAAGTCGCAGGTGCTGACAGCGTTGCATCGCAAAGACGATGCCGCCGCGGCGGAGAAAAATGCTTTGGCACTGGCGAACCCGCTGCAGCTGCACCTCTATGCTCGCCAGTTGATGGGGCAGAAACGCGCCGACGAGGCGTACACGATTTTCCGCGACAACGCCAAGAAGCATCCCGACATGTGGTTCACGCACACGGGGCTGGCGCGGATGTACTCGGGGCAAGGCAAGTTCGATGACGCCACCAAGGAGATGAAGGTCGCGCTCGACAAAGCGCCCGACAACCAGAAGGCCTACCTCGATGGACTGGTGAAGAGGCTGGAATCGAAGCAGGACATCAACCAGTAGTAAGGAGTCACAGGGCTGCGGGTTCGGGATTGAGCCGGCAGCCCTTGCGACTACGACAAACGCGTAACACCCGGAAAGCCATCGAAGCCAGAATCGAAGGTCAAGATACGATCAATTCCGTGATGTTCCATGACAGAAATGTGCACGGCATCGCGCGCAGAAAGTCGAGAATATCCGAACACAATCTGTTTGGCACGTTCCACCACAGGCTGATCGATGGGCAGTACCTGATCGACGACACCGAGTAATGCGTCAAAGGCTGGCTGGATCGCGTCGCGGCGGTCGATGGCGACATAGCGATGCAGAATCTCCTGGAGCACCTCGGCATCGGTGACCAAGCGCTGGCGGTCGCCGATTAGTTTTTCCAGTAATCGTTGCGCATCAGTCTTGTGGGGATGAGGTGCTCCGACGAGGTACATCGGAATATTGGAGTCGATGAGAATCACGAGTGCAGACCTGCACCGTAGCCCCTCTCGATCTCCTCCAGCATGCCATCGATATCCCGCACGGGATAGTTGTGTCGAGCAGCGGCGCGGACGGCAGCGAGTTTCTTCCCGATGTCTCCAACCGGCTCCCGCCGACAAGCCAGGTCCAAGGCCTGGCGGACCCACTCAGCAATCGAGAGCCGCCGCCCACGGGCCATACGTTGGATTTCCCGGTACTGAGGATCCTGCAGGATCACTTGCAGTCGCTTAGCCATGTACTTAGTCTAGATGACTCATCTATATGAGTCAACGCCCGGTGCCGCTGGATCCGGCGGCGGACTTGGCTTCATCCGGGTACTCGAACACTCCTCGCCCCGACTTGCGCCCAAGGCGTCCTGCCTTCACGTATTGCACCAACAGGGGACATGGCCGGAACTTCTCGCCCAGAGTTTTGTGCAGGTATTCGAGGATGTGGAGGCGAGTATCGAGGCCGACCAGGTCCACGAGTTCGAATGGGCCCATGGGATGGTTGAGTCCGAGTTTCAGGGCTTTGTCGATGTCTTCGGCGCTGGCGATGCCTTCCTGCAGCATGTAGAAGGCTTCGTTGCCGATCATGGCGTTGATGCGGCTGGTGATAAAGCCGGGCGCTTCTTTAATCACCACCACTTCTTTGCCCATGCGCCTGCCGACATCGGCGGCGGTGGCCAGGGTGTCGGCATCGGTCTCGAGAGCGCGGACGACTTCCAGCAGTTTCATCTTGTGCACGGGATTAAAGAAATGCATGCCGACGCACTTCTTCGCGCGGTAGGTGACGCTGGCAATTTCGGTGATGCTCAGCGAAGAAGTGTTCGAGGCGAGAATCGTGGTGGGCCGGCAGATTTTGTCGAGCAGGGTGAAGATTTCGATCTTCGACTCCATCTCTTCGGGGACGGCTTCTATGACAAGGTCAGCCTCGCGGGCGGCCTCATCGACCGAACCTGCATACTCGACACGGGCGAAGGCGGCGTCGGCGGCTCCGGCGCTGACTTTGCCGAGTTCGACGGCTTTGTCGAGAGTAGCGCGGATTTCGGTTTCGGCTTTGCGCAGGGCGTTGGGAAGAAGATCTTCGAGGATGGTGCGATAGCCGCCCACGGCAGCCGCATGGGAAATGCCGCGGCCCATGGTGCCCGCTCCGATGACGGCGACGGTTCTAACCTCCGCCACTACTTGCCTGCCTTTTCCAGTTGCTGGATCACACTTTCCAGACTGGGGTCGGCTTTGTGAATGTAGTCGGCCAGGCGCGCGCGTTCTTCGTCGGTCATGGTGGGGATCGACGTGCTGATGCGGCGCAGGGTGGCGGAGATGTCGTCGACATAGTTCATGAGGCGGATGAGTTCACCGGTTGCGGACATGAAGGCTCCTTGCGTTCGCTCTGGCCATGGCCTGGACACGGCAAGCCGCGCCTCTGGACAGGGCACTGGAGGCCAGGGGAACCATTCATTTTCAATGGCCGGAGGAGATTAGTAAAGGCGTGCGGGACTTCGTAGGGCTGGCGACTCGCCGGTGCCACACGTGCTAATCCATTTTGTGGAAGCGGCGGAAGGCGGCGTAGCCTTCCTTGCCCATGTAGCGGCCGAGGACGTCGGGATCGGTCTGACGCAGGTCCACGATCACGAGGCCGTCGACCACATCAGAAAACTTGCGGTCGAGATTGAAGCCGACCAGTTTCCCGCCCAGCTTGGCGTATTGCTTGATCAGGATGGGCAGACCCTTGCCGTCTTCCTCGAGATCGGAGATGGGTTCGGCCAACTCGTCGAGATTGTGGAGCGCATTGCAGAAAGCGCGGCAATCCCAGCGGCGCAGCCGAGGCGTGCGGAACGGCGTCCGAGGCTGAATTAGGTCGGCAAATTCGCGGCCGTCCTCACGCGATTCGAAGTAGCGCACGATCATCTCGCGCGACAGGCGGCTATATTCGTTGCTGATGCTGACCGCGCCGAACAGTACTGGTGTCTCGGGATGCCTCGCAATGAACCGTGCAATCCCCTTCCACAGCAGGAGCAGCGGGGCGTATTGCTTCTGGTACTCGGTGCGAATGAACGAACGGCCCAGTTCGAGCGCAGAGCCGATTTTCAGGAACAGGCGCTCGTCGTAGCGAAACACGCTATTCGTATAGAGGCCCTTGATGCCGTGGGCGCGGATAATCTCGTCGGTATTGCCCGCACGGTAAGCGCCCACCAGTTCACGTTGTTCCCTGTTCCACAGCAAAAGGTGCCAGTAGTAGGCGTCGAATTCGTCGATGTCGGTTCGTTTGCCGGTGCCTTCGCCGGCGGCGCGGAACGTGACTTCGCGCAGGCGGCCGAGTTCCTCGAGCAGATGAGGCATTTCAGGCGCGCGCGCGGCGTACACCGCAAATTCGTTGGTTTCGGTCAGAAGGCGATCGGGTGGCAGCGCGGTTATGTCGCTCAGCACCAGGCTTGGAGGAACGGCGGACACGATCGGTTCCTGCGCCTTGCGCGGCAGCACGGCTCGCACCTTGGTCGGAATGGAGATCTCTTTCTTGCCGCGATACGACAAGAGATAGGTGCGCAGGCGGAGATACTCGGTGGCTTCCTGGTCGTTCTCGATGCCGGCGATCAAGTCGGAAGGAATGGAGCTGCCGACACGGACTTCAATATTCTTTCCGCGCTGCTGCAGAAATTCCTGCATCAGCACCAGAGTGCGAAGGCGCGGATGGATCAATCCGAGGAGTTGGAAGGTCATGCTGTTGCGTCCGCAGAAATACACGGGCAGGGCGCTGGCACCGGTCTTGCGGATGAGGCGGGCGGCAACCGTGTTCCAGACGGGATCGGCAACTTCCGCTTTGCCAACGTTGAGCTGCGAGACTTCGCCGGCGGGAAACACGGCGAGAGCGCCGCCTTGCCGGAGCCACTCGATGGCCTGTTTCAACGCCCGTAAGTTTCTCTCGACGGACGATGCAGTATGAAACGGGTCAACGAAGAAACAGTGTTCCGCCAGTTCCGGGATGCCCTCGAGCAGTGAGTTGGTCATGACCCGGACGTCGGGCCGTACGCGCGAGAGCAGGACACCGAGGGCAGCGCCGTCCAGCACGCCGAACGGATGGTTCGCGACAGCCACCAGCGGGCCTTTTGCGGGAATGCGTTCGAGGTCGGCGGGTTGAAGCTGGAGATCGACTTCCATCTGCTGCAGCAATGTTTCGAGGCGGAATCCCTGCGGTGCGGAGCGCACGCGCTCGTACAGCTCGCGGACCTCAGCCATGGGGATCAGCCTGCCGGCCAAAGCGGGAAGGCCCGGCAGTTGTGGCGCGCCTGCCCAGAAGTTCCGACGACGTTCACGCACGCCTGGAGATCTACGCATACCGAATTCTCGCGCAGTTTTCTTTTCTGCTGTGTGAAGAAGCGGTTAAACGTTCGTGAACAGTGTCCCAAAAGTAACGAGCCAAAGATACAAGATATGTCATGGTGCGGCGTGACGGAGGTCACAGTACCTTGGAGAGGTGTGGCCGAAACACATGTCTAGGCGGCCCACTCAGCATTCGTAACTTGCGCGCCAGGTTTGGGGAGGCGGTCGGCCACCTCCGTCAAGGAGCCGAGCTTTTCGGCAATCTCCGGCCGGAGCATGTCCGCATGGAAGCGCCAGCGCCAGTTTCCCTCCGGCCGACTGGGCATGTTCATGCGGGAGTCGCCGCCAAGACCCAGAAGATCCTGCAGCGGCACGACGCACAGACTGGCGACGGAGTTGATGGCACAGCGGATCATCGCCCAGTTCACACCGTCTTCTGCCGGACCGAGGTAAGAGCGGGCGTAAACGCGCTCTTTCTCCGGGAGGGCGGAGGCCCACCACCCGAGAACGGTGTCGTTGTCATGCGTGCCCGTATAGACGACTTTGTCAGGCGTGAAGGTGTGCGGCAGGTGGACATGGGCTCCCGGATCGCCGAAGCCGAACTGCAGCACCGCCATACCGGGAATCTGAATCTCCTCGCGCAACTTGTTTACGTCGGCAGTAATGTAACCAAGATCTTCGGCAAAGAACGGCAACCCGCCGAGCGCCTGGCGCAGGTGGTGGAACAGATCGACGCCGGGACCATCGACCCAGCGTCCTTTGATGGCGGTTTCTTCGCTGGCGGGAATCTCCCAGAACTGGGCGAAGCCGCGGAAGTGGTCGAGGCGAACGAAATCGAAGTGATGGGTAGCCCAGCGCAGGCGGTCCGTCCACCAGGCATAACCACCGGAACGCATCACATCCCAGCGATAAAGAGGATTGCCCCAACGCTGGCCGGTTGCGCTGAAAAAATCCGGGGGAACGCCGGCAACGACTTCGGGATTGCGGTTGGCATCAAGGCGGAAGAGATCGGGATGAGTCCAGACATCGGCACTGTCGAAGTTCACGAAGATGGCGAGGTCACCAACCATGCGCACGGAACGCTGGCCGCAATAGGCCCGCAGTGCTTGCCACTGTTCGTGGAAGAAGAACTGGACGGCGCGTCGCGCCGCCAGGTCGTCTTCGAGTTCAGCACGCTTTTTCTCCAGGGCAGCCGGATCGCGGTGCGCCAGTTCGCGAGGCCAGCGGTTCCAGCTCTCCAATCGAAAGTGGGCTCGGAGGCTGTCGAAGAGAACGAAGTCATCGAGCCACCAGGCGTGGTCGCGACAGAAGGCCTCGAAACGGGAGCGGGGCCCGGCCGCAGCCGATCGGAGGAAGTTGTGAGCCGCCTCGAACAGAAGCGGCATCTTGCGCTTGAAAAGATGCTCGTAGTCGACGGGGGCGATTCCGTCGGGAAGGGTGTCGATCTGTTCACGATTGATCCAGCCCCGATCCGCGAGACGTTCCAGGCTGATCAGCAGCGGGTTTCCGGCAAAAGCGGAAGTGGAGGAGTAAGGTGAGTTCCCAAAACCCAGCGGACCCAGGGGCAACACCTGCCAGAGACCTTGTTTCGCGGTGGCAAGAAAGTCCGTAAACGCATACGCTGCCGGGCCAAAGTCGCCGATCCCACCTCGGGAAGGCAGCGAGGTAGGATGCAACAGAATTCCGCTGGCACGCGGGAGAGACAGCTGTCAGCTCTCAGTTCTCAGCTCTCAGGTAACCGATTCTGAGTCAGCCTGGCTGAGAGCTGGAAGCCGAAAGCTGAGAGCATTTCGACTACGATCCTTCCTCCGCTCCGCGTTGAGTCAGTTTGTTCATTTCTCCCTGGTTGATCTGGAGCTTCTTCGATTTTTCCATTTCCTTGCGCACGTTCAACACGAACATCGAGAAGACCTGGTTTTGTTTGGTGTCGAGAAGACTCTGGCGGATTTCATCCTTTTTGGCAGCGTAGTCCTGATCGGAAGGCAGCTGCTTTTCCAGGAGCTGCGCGACCACACCGTTGGCGCCGGTGTTGATGGGGCTGCTGATCTCACCCGGCTTCAGAGAGAAAATTGAACTGGCTGCGCCTGACAACGATCCGACGTCAGGAACCTGCCCATCGGGCAGCACAAGCTCGCTGGTCTTCATGGTGGCGCCGAGTTCCCTGGCGGCCTTCTTCAGATCGTGCTCAGCTTTGGCGCGATCGGCCAGTTCCTGCGTCTTCTGTTGCAGCAGCAAGCTGGCGCGCTCGCTCTTGAACTGGGTTTCCACCGTGGCGCGAGCTTCTTCAAACGTGAGAGTGGCAGGCGCCTTGATACTCAGCAACTCGAAAATCACGTAACCCTGGGGAACCTGGATCTCCTCAGCGGGCGCTTTCTCAGTCTCGTTGAAGACGGACTGCATGAGTTGAGGCGCAGGGCCGAGGCCAGGCAGTATCTCGGCTTGGCTGAAGTACTGCGTGGTCACGACCTGTACACCCTTCGCTTGCCCGGCCTTGTCGAGTCCGTCGTTGCGTGCCTGATTGGCCAGAGCATTGGCGGCGCCTTCCGTGGCTAAGGTTGCCTTCTGCTCACGTACCTTGCCTTCGATTTCGTCCTTCACTTCGGCAAGCAGTTTGACGTGCGCCTCATGCCGGTCTTCGACGCGGAGTATGACGAAAGCGTAGCCGGCATTGATGACACCGCTGGTTCCACCCTTGGGAAGGGACGTGGCGGCTTTCTGCACGTCAAGATTCGGGAAGCGGTTCGGTTGCATGAAATCGACCAAGCCGCCGTCTTTTGCGCTCGGGTCCTCCGAGTACTTCTTCGCCAGATCTTCGAAGGGTGCACCGGCGTTGAGTTGCTTGAGAACGTCTTCCGCCTTTTTCCGGGCTTGTTCGAGAGCGTTCTGATCCACCTTGCCATCGGAGCCGGGGAGCGGAGTTTTGATCAAAATCTGCCGCACCTTGACCTCTTCCGGCTGCCGGTACTCGTCGCGGTGCTGGTCGTAATAGGCCTGGAGTTCCTGAGGGGTGACGGAAACATCTTCCGGCTTCACGCTTGGGATAAGGGCGTACTTGATCTGGCGTTTCTCGGGACTGGTATAGTTCGCTTTGTTTTTTTCGTAGAAGGCCTTCAGCTCCTGCTCGGTCGGATGGAGACCCTTAAGGATGTCAGCCTGCGTCAAGACCGCGTAATCGAACTTCACTTTAGTATTGCGGCGGTCGAATTCCGCGCGAACTTCCGGTTCACTGACAAACGCCGCGCCCGACACCAGGGCCCGCAGCTTGCGAATCAGAATGTACTCTTTCTCCAGATTCTCGAATTGAGGAACGGTCAGGTCGGCGCGCTGGACAAAGTTCTCGTATTCCGCCTGGCCGATGAACTTTCCGTCGGGAAATAGCATGGAGGACAGCGCGCCATGCTGAAGTTCGTCGCTCAGTTCTTCATCGGAGACGCGCAGGCCCATGCGTTGAGCCTCGGCAACGAGCACCTTCTCGCTGATCAATTGATCGGCGGCTTGTCCGGCAAAGTACGGCATCAGCATGGCCGCCTGCTCGCCCCCTCTGGGAAACTGCTGCCGGATCATTTGCCGCGCTTCGCGCTGGACTTCGGGAACGGTCACCTGCTCGTCGCCAACCGTCGCCAGGACGCCGGCGGGCGGTCCGCCGATGCCAAGGCTGGAGCCGAAGCCGCCAGGAATGAGGGTGATCACCATCGAAGCACAGATAATGACAAGTAAGCCACCCAGAATGATCTTCAGGGTTGGGCCTGCACTCTGCAAAATACGAATCATAGATAGAGGACTCCACGCGGAAGGAAGCTAATCATTGATTATAAACTAGCAACGAGAAGCTGCACTTGCTTGCGAGGGACGCTCCGTCGATTTCGCGAGTTCGACACCCGTGGTACGAGTCACGAAGCATCTTTATTAAAACGTGTTAATACATTAGAATTCCAGCCGAACCGCGAACCTGCAGAACGAACGAGCGCGGCGAACTGATTGAGAGGGCCATGATGAAAATCCTCAGAATAGCGGTTCCGATTCTCAGTTGTGCACTGGCGTTTGGCCAGTCGAGTTCCCGCGCCGCGGTTGCGACGTTCTCGCTCGATGGCGCATGGGCGCTGCAGTCTTCGGCGCAGGCGGGCGAGAAGGGCGAAGTCATATCGACGCCCGCATTCCAGCCGAAGGAATGGATCAAAGCCGACGTGCCCACGACGGTCGTCGCTGCCCAAGTGAAGGCAGGGTTGCTTCCGGATCCGCGCTTCGGGATGAATCTGCGTCAGTATCCGGGCGTATCGTATTCCATCGGGGCAAACTTCTCGAACCTGCCGCTGCCGCCCGACAGCCCATATGGGGTCTCCTGGTGGTACCGCAAAGAGTTCACGCTTCCCAAGGAGTACGCCGGGAAGACGGTGTGGCTCAATTTCCGCGGCATCAATTATCGGGGAAACATCTGGGTAAATGGGAAGCAGATCGCCAACTCGGACCAGGTCGCCGGCGCATGGCGCACCTATGAATTCAACGTGACCTCGGCGGTGAAGCCGGGCGTGAATGTGATCGCCGCCCAGGTGTGGGCGCCGACCGAAAAGAGCCTAGCGATCACGTTCGTAGATTGGAATCCCGCGCCGCCCGACAAGAACATGGGCTTGTGGCGCGATGTCTATCTTCAGGCGAGTGGACCCGTGGCCGTGCGGTATCCGTCAGTGGTTTCGAAGCTGGACGGGAGCGCGGCACAACTAACCGTGACGGCGCTGCTGAAGAACGGCACCGACCAGCCTGTGAAGGGAGCGCTGAAGGGCAAGATCGAAGGTGCCGAATTCTCGCAGGAAGTGGAACTGGCTCCCGGCGAGAGCAAAGATGTCACCTTCGAACCAGGCAAATTTTCTCAGCTGCAGTTTGCGAATCCGCGGTTGTGGTGGCCGAAGCAGATGGGCACGCCGAACCTTTACGACCTCGACATGTCGTTCGAGGCGGGCGGCAAGACTTCTGACTCGGCGCACACCCGGTTCGGCATTCGCGAAATCACCTCCGAAGTTGACGAGCATGCGCCCGGCCGCTTCAAACGGCTCTTCAAGATCAATGGCAAGAACATCCTGATCCGGGGCGCCGGCTGGACGCCCGACCTGATGGTGCGGTTTGATCCCCACTACATGGCCGACGAACTGCGCTACGTGCAGGACATGGGGCTGAATACAATTCGCCTCGAAGGCAAGCTCGAGCCCGAACTGCTCTATGAAACTGCCGACCAGATGGGCATTCTGGTGATGGCCGGCTGGTGCTGCTGCGACCATTGGGAACACTGGGGCGACTGGGCGCCCGAAGACTTCGAGATTGCCAAGGCTTCTCTGCGCGACCAGATGTATCGGCTGCGCAGCCATCCCAGCCTGGTGATGTGGCTCAACGGCAGCGACAATCCGCCGCCGCCGGACGTGGAGGAGATGTATCTCAAGATCGAGAAAGATCTGCTGTGGCCGAATCCGATCGTTTCGTCGGCGACGGCCAAACCGGCGGCGGTTACGGGCGCGAGCGGGGTGAAGATGTCGGGTCCGTATGAATACGTCGCGCCTTCGTACTGGATGACGGATCCGCATCGTCCCACAGCGGAGCAGAGCTGCAATGCAGGCGGTTGCGGCGGAGCCTACGGATTCAACAGCGAAACCAGCATGGGGCCCGCCGTGCCGCCGATCGAGAGCGTGCAGCGGATGGTGGGGAAAGACCATCTCTGGCCGATCGACGACACCTGGAATTTTCACGCGGGCGGCGGATCATTTAAGACCCTGAAGGTCTTCATCGACGCGCAAGACAACCGCTACGGCAAGTCGAACAACGCGGAGGAATTCACCTACAAGTCGCAGCTCATGACGTACGAAGGCGTCCGCGCCATGTACGAGGCTTACAGCCGGAACAAGTACACGTCGACGGGCGTGATCCAGTGGATGTTGAATAACGCCTGGCCATCGATGATCTGGCACCTCTACGACTACTACTTGCTCCCCGGCGGCGGATATTTCGGCGCCAAGAAAGCGACCCAAGCGCTCGATCCCGTTTACGGGTATGACGACCACTCGGTGTGGCTCGTCAGCAGCCAGTACAGCGACGCCAAGGGCTTGAAGCTGACAGCGCGCATCCTGAATGTGGACGCAACGGAAAAATTCTCGAAAGAAGTCGCGGTGGATGCGCCTGCCGACAGCACCGCGAAGGTCTTCGAGATACCGACGGTCGACGGGTTGTCGGGAGCGTACTTCCTGGATCTGCGCGTCACCGACTCCACCGGCAAACTGATGGGCTCGAATTTCTACTGGCTATCGACCAAGCCCGAAACCATCGACTGGACGAAGTCGAACTGGTACACCACGCCGACCGAATCGTACGCGGACTACACGGCCCTCGCGCAATTACCCAAGGTGAAACTGAATGTCGCCAGCCGCACCGAACGCAAGGGCGACGAGTCGGTCACGCACGTCACGATCGAGAATCCCAGTAAGAACGTGGCATTCTTTGTCCGGCTGAAGGTCGACAAAGGCAAGGGCGGTGAAGAAGTGTTGCCGGTCGTTTGGCAGGACAACTACGTGACACTCTTGCCGGGAGAGAAGCGCGAGATCATGGCCAGTTATCGCTCGGCGGATCTCGGCAGCGCCAAGGCCGAGGTTGAGGTCAGGGGATGGAACGTGGAGTGAGTCGGATTTAGCAATTGTGTAATCGGGTAATTTGGTAATTTGAACCCAACGAACAATGGGCTTGAAATTACCAAGTTACCCGATTACCAATTTTCCAAATCCCCTACACGTGCTGCGAGATTGACAGGACGTTGCCGTCCGGGTCTTTGAACCACGCCACCTTGTCACCGGTGGGCGCGGTCCAGATGCCCAATTTGTCCTGTTCGAAAAAACCGAAGCGCTCGAAGTGCACGCCCTTGCTCTCCAGGGCAGGCACCATGTTTTCGATGTCTGGAACTTCCCATCCCAGGATGGTGAACGCTGCCGGCTTGAAATGTTGCGCCTTCGCGATCCGCACCATAATTCCGTTGGCGCGGAACACACAGGCAAACCCGTCATCCTTGATGAAACGAAGTCCGAGAACTCCCTCGTAGAAGGCTCTCGCCTTCTGGGCGTCGGCCGTCGGAACAAAAGCAACGATGTTGATGGAACCGAGCATGCAGCCCTCCTCCCCCACGGTGTGGCACGAACTGGGCTCACGGTAGCGGATTGACGGCATTGCCATCTTTCGCTATTGTGACAATAAATGTCTAATTCACGACAAGCGATTCATGCGTGCCCCCGCCTCCCTTCGCCGGTTACGACTCTCACCTACGAATTCGCGGACGGCCACACGATTCCCGAGCATTACCATCCGGAGGATCAGCTTGTGTACGCATCGCGGGGAGTCATGACCGTGCGCACGAGCGACGGAACGTGGGTGGTGCCGGCGCACCGCGCCGTCTGGATTCCGGCCAAGACTCCGCACAGCATTGTCATGTCGGGCCCGGTGTCGATGCGCACGCTCTACCTGAGAGCACGCCAGGTGCGGCACATGCCCAGGACTTGTTGCGTAGTCAATGTGTCGTCACTACTGCAAGAACTGGTGCTGCATGCTTGCCGATCTCCGAATCTGAGCCGGAGGTCGCGGGTACAGCGCCATCTTGTCGACTTCATCGTCGATCAACTGGAGACGGTGCAGGCCATCCCGCTGCAACTGCCCAGCCCGTCGGACGCAAGGGCCATCCGCGTGGCGGATGCCCTGCGCCGCGACCCGGGCGATCAAGATTCGCTGGAACAACTGTGCGACAAAGTCGGAGCCAGCAAGCGAACGATCGAGCGCCTGTTTCAATCGGAGACGGGCTTGTCGCTGGGGAAGTGGCGGCAGCAGCTTCGCCTGCAGCGCTCGCTGCAGTTGCTCGCTTCCGGAGAGAAGGTCACGCACGCGGCCCTGGAAACCGGGTACAGCACGCCCAGCGCGTTTATTGCCATGTTCCGGGATGCGCTCGGAGTGACGCCGGGGCGCTACTTCGAAAGTCCGCGAAAGGGAATATAGCGAGGCTATTCGTTTTCGGGTGGCAGGTCGAAGTTGACCAGATCGCCTCGGAAACCCTTGGTCTTCCAGGCACCAAAGGCAATGCCCAGGAGCATCCAGGCGCCGCCCACGATCCAGGCCCACCAACTCAGATTCTTCCAGAGAAAGAAACAAATCGTGAAACCGGCGAGAGGAGGCGTCCAGACGGCGAGGATCGCCAGCGCGATGCCTGCGACGATGAGGGCGGGTTGGCCCGCGTGCGGCCACAGGCCTAACGCGATGACCACAGCGCTCAGCAGCAAGGGAATGACAGCGTTTTTTCCGCCTTCACGAACGTCGTAGCGCACAAAGGCGGCCATGTTGACTCCCATAAAGGCGATCAGCGCACCGAAGTTGAGCATTTCGGCGCCAAGTCCATAGCAGAACAGAGTGCCGCCGCAGACGGTTTGCCGCTGAATGGGCACGGTGACCAATAGCGCGCCCACGAGGGCGATTGCCCCCACAAAGAACACGTTGTTGCGGGGTACGCGACGCTTGGGGTCGACTACACCGAAAAATGATTTCGGCAACGCCTGGCTGCGTCCCATCCCGTAAAGCAGCCGTGCAGCGCCGATTTGCGCCCCCATGCCCGAGCCGAAATTGGCCACCAGCAGCGTGAATCCAACGATTGCGAAGAGCGGAGCCCAGGCGCGTCCGGCAACGTAGGTGAAGGCCGTGTCGCTGTTCGGAAAAGCCTCCTTGGCGGGCCACACCAACTGCGCCGCATAGACTTCCAGGGCGGAAAGAATTCCAATCACAAAGCAGGTGAGCACGGTCGCCAACAAAATGTTGCGGCGCGGGTTCTCGGCTTCCTCTGAAAGTGTGGAGATGCCATCGAAACCGATGTAACTGAGCACAGCGACGGAGGTAGCCGCCAAGACGGAATTCGTGTTCCACATCGACGGATCGTAGAAAGGACGGGTGAAAAACGCAGCACCATCGTGGGGCTGGCCAAAAATGTAGCGCGCCGCTGCCATGAAGAATACGGCGACCACTGCTCCCATACCGGCTGCCAGCGCCGTGTTCACGCGCGCTGACGTCTTAATCCCCTGAATATTAAGGAAGGTAAATACAGCACCAAAGAACAGGGCCCATGCCCAGTAGGCGACGCCAGCAGCGAATACGTGCGCTTGCTGGCTGCACCAGATGATGCAGATCATCGGGTTGAGCATGTAGTCCATCACCATGCTCCAGCCGGTCACATAACCCAGGGCAGGGTTGATCTCCTGCCCGACGTAGGTGAAGGCAGATCCGGCGCTGGGGTAGGCGCGGGCCATGCGTCCATAGCTGATCGCAGTAAAGAGCATGGCGACCATGGCGATCAGGAGCGTGGTGACGACGTGTCCGTGGCCGCGGTCGCTGAGAACGCCGAAGACCGACATGGGAGCGACCGGCTGAATGACAATGACGCCGTAAAGAATCAGGTCCCAGAGAGTAAGGGAACGCTTCAGACGCGGGGCTTCCGTGGTCGCAGGAGAACTCATCAGACTCCTCAAAAATCAAAACCCCATTATCCACTACAGATAACGGGGTCGGGGGAAGGGTATTCGGGCTAGCATCCCGAAAATTTCCCTTGGATTCTTCTATGGGAGAGGAGTTCTGTCAACCTGAAAATGCTCTATTAAAACGTTTCTTTACTGGAGTCGCCGCAGGGGGGAGAATAGTCCGCGAGGAAAGGATCGACCTATGACCCCGAGATACGCCAGTAGCATCTATCGTCTGCTGATCCTGCTCTGCGTGAGCCTGCCGCTCGTCGCGCAAACGCCTGCCAAAACCGTTCAAGAACGCCTGGGATATCCCGCCTCGGCGCGCTTGCTGGTGATTCACGCCGACGATCTCGGCATGAGCCACTCCGTGGACCGGGCAACGTTTGAGGCGCTGGAAAAGGGCTGGATCACGTCGGCGAGCATTCTCGTTCCCTGCCCGTGGTTCCCCGAGGTGGCACGCTGGGCGAAAGATCATCCGAACGCCGATCTTGGAATCCATCAGGCACTCAACAGCGAGTGGACCGGGTTCCGCTGGGGTCCGATCAGCGGAGCGGGCACAGTACCCAGCCTGGTCGACGAGAGCGGATTTCTTCCGCTCGACACTCCTGCTGTCGCACAGAACGCAAAGATGGCAGACGTGGAAACTGAACTGCGAGCACAGATTGATCGCGCGCAGAAGGCTGGGATCCACCTCACGCACCTCGACACCCACATGGGAGCGCTGATGACGACTCCCGACCTGTTCGCGGTGTATCGCAAGATGGGGGAGTCGTACCATCTTCCGATTTTGTTTGAACGCACGGGCACACATTCTCCGCAAGGGTTTCCCGTACCGGAAGATATTCTCGTCGAGCGTGTCGTCACAATGGAACCGGGCGTGGCGGCGAAAGACTGGCTCGACTGGTACAAGAAAGAACTGACACCGCTGGCACCTGGCGTCTATCAGTTGATCGTGCACCTGGCATACGACGACGACGAGATGCGCGGGGCCACGTGGGACCATCCCGACTGGGGCTCCGCCTGGCGTCAGCACGATCTGGATACGATGAAGAGTCCGGAATTCCAGAAATTCCTCAAAGACCAGGGATTTATTCTGGTGGGATGGAAGGATCTGGCGAAGGCGCTGCCGGCGGGCTACGGGAAGTAATTACGGGAAGTAATAAGGACTTCACCGGGGAGGACACGGAGAAACACGGAGGAAGCGGCCGCTCCGAACGGAAAAGGGCCAAGCCGCTACCCAGGAGAAAGAGCGTCTTGGCCCGATTACCCTCCGTCGATCCGAACTGCTACTTTCCGTTGTTGTATTGCGTGATGGTGAACGACCAGTCATCCAGAAAGAACTTCACACCGGACGCACTGACTGCCGCTGCCACGGTGATGCTGTGGGTTCCAGGCCCCAGCAGGATGCTGCGTTTCATCGCGTGGCTCTCAAAGTAGTCGTCGCCGTTGCCCACGCCGTCGAAAGCGTAGCTGAGCCCGGTCGCAGGGCTCATTTCTACTCCGTCCGCTACCATGGTCAGTGAGCACCAATTTTGACCCGCCGGCCCCTGGCAGGAAGAGTCGCCGGTGAAGGAGGCTTCCACCAGCTGCACCTTGTTGGCGGGAACGGTGATGGAAACCGTGGTCAGGCCCACAAACGTCGTCGAGTTGAATTGTCTGATGAGGCCATCCGTAACGATGGTGACTGCCGCCACCGCTTTCCCCCTGCGTGTTTCGAGAGCGAAGGCTGAGAGCGATACTGCCAGCACCACGCAGGTCAGTGCCGCGACGAACATCGTGCGCCGGTTTACTTTGACAATCGTTTTCATGGTCATTTCTCCTCAATTATCGGTTAGTGGGCCCTGCCTCGCGGCTAGGGGAGCCAGCCGGGGAACCCTCCGGCCAACCTACTGGGCCTCAATTCAGAGAGCGCAAACCAGGAAAAAAAGGGGACAGGGGAAAGTCTGGGGCGGTAGCTACTTGGTCTTTCGCGATCTAGTTGGGCTGCTGGACTGCGTCTGTGTTCTTCTTGGCGCGTGCGACGATGGCGGCGAAGCGAGGGTCTCCATGGAGTGACTTCAAATCCTCGTCGGCTTCCATGTTCGCTGCTATGTACGGCAACAGCCCGTGCCTAACGGACTCCTCCAGGAGCGCCAGCGCCCGATCGCGCTGATTCTGCACCGCTGCCAGACATGCCAGGTTGTAGTAGGTCGTTGCAACGTGAGGATGGTTTCGTCCGAGGGCTTGCTGCTGAATGGAGAGAATCTCGGTATACAGGTCGGCGGCTTCCTGGTACCGGCCTTGTTTGGCAACGGAGGTAGCCAATCTGTCTTTCAACACCAGGGTGTCTACATTCGCCGGGCCCACAAGGCGGGTTTGTACCGGAAGTATCTCTCGATACAATTTCTCCGATTCAGCATATTGGCCTCGCGCACTGAGAATCCAGCCGAGAGTCATCATTGCGTTCAGCGTATCAAGGTGCTCCGGCCCCAAAACACGGCGCTCAATGGCGAGCGCTTCGCGCTGGAGTTTCTCCGCTTCGGGATAGAGAGCATCGTTCCCTTCCATCGACATTGTGGAAACCAGGCTGTTGGTCAGAAGCAAGGTCTCGGGGTGTTCCGGTCCGAGAACGCGGCGAGCAATCGCGAGCGCCTCGCGATGTAACTTCTCTGACTCGACCACTTGGCCCCGATACAAGAGGACGCTGGCGAGCCGACTCATCGAACGTATCGTTTCCGGATGTTCCGGCCCGAGAACGCGAGTGCGCATGGCAAGCGTTTCCCGCTGCAGCCTCTCGGCCTCCTCCAACCGGCCCAACCCCATTTGGATCTTGCCCAGCAGGTATTTAGACGTCAACAACGCGGGAGCTTCCGCGCCAAGTATCCTTTCCTGAAGCTCTGCGGCGCGCCGGACAAGGGGTTCCGCTTGAGGATACAGCCCGAGGTTGTCGTACACCTCTGCCATGATGTACATCATTTGTGCTTGTTCTTCAGGATCCTTCGCCAGCCCCGTCTCAATGTCCTTGGCCGCTTTGTCCAGGATTTCACGCGCGGTAATACTGTTCCCGCGATTTTGAGATGGATCGGACACCTTGAACATGTTGGTCATGAATTCCGTGATCCGGCTGGCGCGATCCCGTTCGCGAAACGCCCTTTGCGCTTGCAGGAACACACCAGCCAGGCCTGCGACCACGGCGACAACGACCAACGTGGCCAGGGCGACCACCGCGCGATTTCGCCTCACAAACTTAACTGTCCGATAGACCGCCGTGTCGGGCCGCGCACTAATGGGTTCGTTCCGCAGATAGCGCCCGAGATCTTCGGCCAGCGCCGTCACCGATGCATACCGCTCTGCAGGACTCTTCTTCAGCGCCTTGAGGACGATTGTGTCCAGATCTCCGCGCAGTTGCCGGCGGAGTTTGTCCACGATCGTGCCGCGATCGGCGGCCTGAATCGCATGGTCCGACATCACAACTTCCGAGGGGCGCCGCGGCATAGTCTCTGTGATGGCTTTCAGCAGCTCCGCAGGCGAATGCGGTCCTGTTCCGGCCGGGTGCTGCCCGGTCAGCAGAACATAGAGAAGAACTCCCAGACCATAAACATCCGTTGCCGTGGTTACTGCTCCGCCCGTAACCTGCTCCGGCGCAGCATATTCCGGGGTGAGCGCCGCCCCACCTTCCTTCGTCAGCAGCGTCGCCGCGCCCTCCTGTCCTTCCCCCTCCAATAGCTTGGCGATGCCAAAATCCAGGAGCTTGACCTGGCCCTCGTTGTTCACCATCACATTCGAAGGCTTGATGTCACGGTGCACGATCAGGTTCGAATGGGCATGCGCCACGGCGGAAAGCACATCGAGGAAGAGGCCAATCCGCGCTTGCGTGTCGAGCCTGCGTCCATCACAGTAGCGGTCGATCGGCTCGCCTTCGATGTACTCCAGCACAAGGTACGGCTGTCCACTGGCGGTTACGCCTGCATCCAGCAACTCGGCGATGTTTGGATTGGCGAGCCGCGCCAGGATTGCGCCTTCTCGCTTGAATCGATCGCCGCCGCGCCCAACCAGGCCTGCGCTCAAAAACTTTACTGCCGCTGTCCGTTGGAATCGCCCATCATTTCGTTCTGCAAGCCACACTGTCCCCATGCCGCCATGCCCGATGGCGGAGATCAGGCGGTAAGCGCCCACTGCCTGACCGGCAAGTCCTGGCGTTTCCGCCTGCCGAATCGGACTAATGTCCAGAAGCCCTTCTTGTTCCGCGGCTTCGTCGTGCTCCAGCAGTTGCTCGATTTGGCCGGCGAGGACCGGCTTCTGCGCACGCAACGAGTCCAGCCAGCGGTCCCGTTCCTCCCCAGACAGCGTTAGCGCCTGATCCAGGTAAGGACCGAGGACTTTCCATTGTTCTGGTGTAAGTGTGGAAATAGGGATCCTCACTCCAGGAAATCGGCGCGCAATTCCCGATGAAGGTAGATACGAGCTTTCCGCCATTGGCGCTTGACCGTACGCTCCGACAACGTGCGCATCGCCGCAATCTCGCCAAAGGAAAATCCGCAGAAAAACTTCATGTCGACCAGTTCGGCCAGTTCCGGATCCGCTTCTGCCAGCTTGTCCAGGGCTTCGCTGACCTGGGTCAGTTCGCGCGCGTCCACGGAGCTGTCCACCAAGCCATTCGTCAGTGATGTCAGTTCGAACAACCCTCCCCGCTTTTGCGCCTGCCGGTTCCGCACATGGTCGATGATGAGCGTTCGCATGACTCGCGCGGCATATCCCATAAAGCGGGCACGGTCGGGAAACTCCGCGCCGCTGCGCCCTGCCATGTCCAGATAAGCTTCATGCAGCAGGGTTGTAACACCGAGCGTGAGTCCACGCCCGTCACGTGCGAGCTGCTGCTGGGCCAGGCGACGCAGTTCGGAATAGAGAGTGGCGAATAGCGCTTCGGTGGCTGCCCGTTCCCCTTTTTCCGCAGCCCCGATCAACGTTGGCAACGTCGATTCCAGTTGGCACTCCTTTGGATACCCACCTGGATACCCACCCCTAGCGAAGGCCAGCAGCGTCGCTCATTTCGCGCCCGCAAGTCAAGAACTCTGGATGCATGAATCAAAAGCTTCGAGAAAAAGAGATTCAGGACAATTCCATTAAGTTATTGTTGTCAATAGACTTACTTCACAAGAAAAGCCCGTCTTGCGCCCTTCGCTCAGCTCAGCATGAGCAGGATTGAACCGGTCAGAAGCGCAGTGAGCCAGCCGCTGGGAGCGGCGAAGCTTCCTTAATTCCCTCGCCTTCAACGATCGTATAGATCTTGTCGGCGCTCACTTCCTTAAATGTTTCGATCTTGCCGGTCGGCCAGCGCACTTCAACTGAGTCGACCTTCCCCGCACCGCCCAGACCAAAGTGCACGCGCAGATCGTTCTGCGAAAGATAACTTCCGCCTCCGCGAACTTCGTCGAACTGCATCATTCCCCCGGAATGAATCGTCACGCGGGCGCCGATTGCGGCACGATTGCTCTTCGTTCCGACGAGCCTGAATGTCACCCGGTGATTCGCGCTCTGATTCGTGTTCAGCAAAAAGGAAGGCGGTTGCCCGACATTCAACACGACAATATCAACATTGCCGTTGTTGGCGATGTCCCCGAAAGCTGCGCCCCGCCTGGATTTCAGCGGCATATCCGCCAGACCCGCCGCTTTCGATACTTCCTCGAAGGTCCCGTTGTGCAGGTTACGATGCAGGAGCAGCGGCTCGGTGTAGGCAGCGCTCCCCTTCACGTTGTCCATTTGTGGATAGACGTGTCCGCAGGCCACAAACAGGTCAACCCAGCCGTCGTTATCCATGTCGAAGAAGCTTGTGCCCCAACCGAGATACGGCAGGCTGGGCTGCCCGAGGCGCGAGGGCATGGCCACATCTTCGAAACCCGTACTCTGGTTGTGATACAGCGTGTTTGCCTGATCCGCGAATTCAGTGACGAACATGGAAAGACGTCCGCTGTGATCGTAGTCGCCCCAGGCCACGCCCATCGAACCGAGCGCCTGGCCTTCACTGTTCATCGCAATGCCGGCCACCATGGCGTCGTCGGTAAAAGTTCCGTCGTGATTGTTGTGGTAGAGATGGTTCGGGGTAGCGTCGTCGGCGACAAACAGATCGGGCCAACCGTCATTGTCATAGTCACCCCAGGACACACCGAGGCCGTAGTACTTGTCGGGATCGTCGACGCCCGCTTTCTTTGACACTTCTTCGAAGGTGCCGTCGCCGCGATTGTGGTAGAGCAGGTCAGTCTCGCCCTCCATGCCCCAGGGACCGCACTGGACAGCGACGCCCTTGAACTGGCAGAACTTCGTGGAGCCCGGAACGGGCAGCTTGTCCATGTCGACGCGAACGTAGCGGGAGACGAACAGATCGACGAAGCCGTCGCGATCATAGTCGCCCCAGGCCGCGCCGGTAGAGAATCCGCCGCCGCGCACACCCGCCTTGTCGGTGACATCTTCAAATGTGCAATTGCCCTTGTTGCGATAGAGCGCGTTGCCGTTGTATCCGGTGACGAAGAGGTCGAGGTTGCCGTCATTGTCGTAGTCTGCGACGGCGACGCCCATGCCCCAGCCTTTACGCGTCAGCCCAGCCTTTTCGGTGATGTCTGAGAATTTCAGATCAGAGTCTTGATGCCACAACGTGACGAGTGGATCGCCGCCGTTCTGGCGATAGCGATCCACGGTCGAGCCATTGACCATCACGATGTCGAGTTTGCCGTCGTTGTCGCAGTCGAACAGGCCGATGCCGCCGCTCATCGACTCGATCACATAGTGCTTGTCGGCGGAGGAGATGTGAGAGGCGGTCAGTCCGGCCTGCGGCGCGATGTCGCGGAAGACGGGGACGGGGTCCGTCAGCTTCGGCGCTTGGGCCTTGTTCTCCGGTCGAAGGGGTGGGAGTTTTGCCGGTGGCCCCATGGGACCCGGCGTTCCAGTCTGACCTGAGAGCGGACCAGCGAAGACAAGCAGCAGAATGGAAATCAGGCCGGCCCGCATGCAGAGTGCATTGTAGCGCGCTCGCCAGCAGGTGAAGGCTAGTGCATGGAGGACTGCGGATATTGAAATGAGTATCCCCTGGCTTCCTTCCCCGACATGAAGCGCGTGTTGTATTCCAATAGATAGTTCTGATGCTCCGGATCCGCTGGAAACGACTTGTTCGGATACGGATAGGTCTCCATATCGCGGAAGGGCAGCGGCTCGACCGTGTCGCCGCGGTAGGCATAGAAGTCCATGTCTTTTTCGTAGCCGTGGGCAGCGAAAAAATAGTCGCGCACCCAGCCGGATGGAAGCTCGGGCAAGTGCGAAGGGTCGAAGTCGAGCGCGACTTCGTCGCCGGAGCCGAAAACGGTAAATTTGTCGTCGTCTTTGTTGAGCAGGGCGCGGACATCGCCGTAACGCGTGTAGGCGCCGGCAGGACGTGTATACGGACCCGTCGCGCTAACCTGCTCGTAAATGTATTTCACGTTGCCGGGCGGGGTGCCTTCGATCTTCAGCGGAAATCCGTGGAAGCTAAGGTCAGCGCGCGACAGCGCAAGCGGAGTGAGCCGGGCAGTTTGGTTCTGTGGTGTGCGGCTGATGAGGATGTTGTCCCAGTAGATTTGCAGGTTCGTCGTAAAGCGAATTCGTTGCGTACCCAGCGGCAGCTTCCCGGTCAGGTCGGCCGTCATCGTGCGCGCGCCGCCGGCGGGGAACCCAAGGTCGTCGATTACGCGCACCCAGTTCCCTTCAGCATTCTGTGCCTCGACATAGGGCGCGAACGGAGCGACGTGGGCCTGATCGGCGGCGTACATGCTGGTGGCGGTGAAGTATTCGATCTCGCCGTGCATCAGCAGCCAGAGTGGGCCTCCGCGGTAAGGCTCGCCAAGGTCAAGTTCGAGTGTGTGGGGCTCGGTGAATCCGGCGAAGGAGAGCAATTTGAAGTCGCCGACATAGTGATGTGCCAGCAAATCGGGAAGCAGGTTGTGGCCGTGCTCGTCCCATGCGCCGGCGGGCGGACGCGCGCCTTTCGCGAAAACGACTTTGAACGGCGGGTACGGCGGGTTGCTGGCAAAATATTCGTTGGGATAAACGTCGACGTTGGCGGGATGATCGACTGCCAGCAGGTCGACTTTGTCGAGATAGACGGATTCTTCGAGCGGCTCCATGAAGCGGAAGCTGAGTTTCCCGTCTTTGGTATGGACTGAGTTGCGGTCCATTTTGATGTACTCCACGGGGCGGGCGATGTTACGTTCGACTTGCCCTTTGTTCGTGCCGACCCAGTGTCCGACGACGCCTGCGCCCAGCATATCGCCGACAAGTTCGTAATGCGTGCCGTCCCAGGCAAAGAGCGTGGGGCAGGAACTGCCGCGGCGGTCGATTTCGAGCATCTCCTGCGGCTTGTTGGCGGCGACTTCGATTTCGTCCTGTAGCACGCCGGTGGGCCAGAGCATGCGAACGACATCCGCTTGCTTAGCCTGGCCGAGGCCGATGGTCAGATAGGGCGAGTTCTGTCCGAGATAGCCGGACGATCCGTAGACTTCAAATTTCTGCCGCAGGCCTTCCGAGAAAACTTCGACCTTCGTTCCGATGGCGCTCTTGTTGTCGTTCAGGCCCTTGAGCGCAAGGCGCAGCGAGTTGTTCTTGTTGCCGCCCTCGTTGCGGAGCAGCACGGCGGAACCGTGATTCTGCGTGATGAGCAGGTCGACGGTGCCGTCGTTGTCGTAATCACCGGCGATGATGGCGCGGGGGGCTTTGAGCTGAATCTTGTCGAGGCCGACGTCGGCAGTGACATCTTTCCATCCGTCAGGGCCCAAGTTGCGGAAAAGGCGCACTTCGCCCTTGCCGTCTTTCGTCTCGCCGACGGCGACGAGATCCACCCAGCCGTCATTGTCGTAGTCGAAGGCGACGACGCCGAAGCCACGAGCCCACTCCACTTTGGGCAGTGCGACTTGCTCAAACACCTTACTCTGCTTGCTCTGCCAAAGCGTAATTCCCGGAGGACCCGAGTGAGTAAACGCAAAGTCCATCCATCCATCGTGGTTGAAATCAAGGACAGCAAGGCCGACCGTGGGCGACGGCATCGGAGAAGACCAGGGCTGTTGCAGCGGAAATTTTCCCTCGCGCGGATTTTCAAAGATCGCAGGGTCGCCCTCCGGGCTGGTGATGGCGAGATCAACGGCACGGTCGTTGTTATAGTCCGTGGCGACACTGGCCAGCGCAAGTCCGTGAGAGAACCCGCGCTCTTCGGTCACATCGGTGAACGTCCCGTTGCCGTTGTTACGCCACAGCTTCGCTGGTAATGCTGAAATCTTCGATTCTTCGCCGACAACCGCCAGTGCTCCGGCACGAATCCCGATCAAATCCAAGTCTCCGTCATGATCGTAGTCGACAAAATTAGCGCCCATCCATAGCACGACACTGCTGCCTGCAGTACTGTCGCTGAAGATGCTGGCAGCCTGAGTGACATCGACGAACCTCTCGCCTCTGTCGTTGTGGAGCAAAAGCATGCCGGTCGAACTGCTCAACGCCAGGTCGGGGAACCCATCGTTGTCGTAGTCGCCAGCAGTGCATCCACGAACACGCAGAGAAGAGTCGAGGCCGAGCTTCTTGGTCTCATCTTCAAACTTTCCGTCGCCGATGTTGTGCAACAGGACGGGCCCGCCGTCCGATCTGCCCGCTGAAAGAAACAGATCGATCTTGCCGTCGTTGTCGTAGTCGATGAAACAGGCTCCAGCAGCGAGTGACTCTCCGGCCTTTGGCGGGAGGCCCCCTTGCTTTGTCACATCCACAAACTTCACCGGAATCTGCGGCACTTTCACCACCGCGACCGGCGACTCTTCCGCGCGCGAGTACTGGCCCTGCTCGCCGTAGGCGAGGCTGATCGGAGCGCCCAGCTTGTTCTGTGTGATGTACTGGAATTTCTTCAAGCCTTCGCGGGCCTTGTCGGCTTCTCCGGACTGCTGGTAGGCGCGCGAGAGTCCGAACTGGGCTGAGGCGTGCAGTGGGTCAATCTTCAGGGCGTGTTCGAAGCCGTCGATTGCCGGCGGAAACTGCTTGAGCTGTGCGTAGGTTGCGCCCAGAAAATACCAAGTATCGGCGTCGTTGGGGTCGATTTCGGTGACGCGCTTGAACGCTTCGACCGCTTTTTCAGGAGCGGAGGAATTCTTGTAGTAGAGCCCGAGGTTGTACCAGATGTGCGGGTCTTTGGGATCGTCCTGCGCGGCCTTTTCCAGCAGAGCCCTCGCTTCTTCTCCGCGCTGCAGGTTCAACATTGCCACGCCACGATTGACGGTCGCCACCCTGAGGTTCGGATCCTTGGCCACGGCTTCGTCAAACGCCTTGAGCGCCTTCTCAAACAACTGCTGGTTCATGTAGGCGACGCCGATATTGTTGAGGCGGGAAGCCTCGCGGGGGTCGGAAGGGGTGGCGCCGACGACGATAAGCAAGAGACCAACTAGAAATATGGCGAGGAAAGCCACTTTGAGTTTCGTTTTCATTGTGGTATCAGCGATTTTAGCTGAGCGGGCGGCATTGGTCGAAATGCCTCGTCGCTGCATCGTTTGGCGGAGGGAGTAGGGGTCCTTCGACTCCGCGGGAACTCCGCTTCGCTTCGTTCCCGCTGCGCTCAGGATGACATTTGTTAAGTGGTCGGGTGGAGCCGGGCAGTCACTTCTTTGCATACGGACGGGACGCAGCCACGCCCTTCCCCTCTTCGATCGTGACAGTTTGTCCGGCGTTGATGTTGGTGAGCTTGTCGACTTGGCCGCTGGGCCATTGCACTTCAATCGCGTCGGCTTTTGTGTGCGAAGCGAGGCCGAAGGTCAGGACCAGTTCACTCTGGGAAAGGTAGCTGGAGCCGGATTTCATCATCAGCCACTGCTTGTCGCTGTCGGCGGTGACACGGACGATGGCGCCGATGCCGTCGCGGTTCGATTTCGTTCCCACCAGCTTCACGCGCAGGCTTTGATTCGTGCCGCCTTCATTGCGATAGAGATAGGCCGGGCCGCCGTTGGTGGTGATGAGAACGTCGAGGGCGCCGTCGTTGTTGATGTCAGCATAAGCGGCGCCGCGCGCCACTTTCGGAGCGGCGAATACGGCGCCGACTTTGGTTGTGACTTCTTCGAACTTTCCTCCGGTGAGGTTGCGGAAGAGATGCGGCGCTTCGGCGTAGGTGACACGCTTCTGCACTTTCTCGATTTCGTTTTCGATGTGGCCGTCAGCGATGTAGATATCGGGCCAGCCGTCGTTGTCGTAGTCGAAGAAAAAGCAGCCGAAGCCGAGCGTGACCAGCGAGGCGCGGCCGACTTCGGAGCGCGGAGCTTCGTCGACAAACAGGCCATTGCCTTCGTTGTGGTAGAGCGACAGCATCTGGTTGGAGAAGTTCGTGATGATCAGGCTGGCGCGGCCGGAGCGGTCGTAGTCGACGGCGTCGACGCCCATCCCGGCGCGCGCGATGCCATCTTCGCTAAAGGCGATGCCAGCGGAAACGGCTCGCTCTTCGAAGGTGCCGTTCTGCTTGTTCAGATAGAGCTTGTTCGGCTGCGTGTCGTTGGCGATGAGGATGTCGGGCCATCCGTCGTTGTTCAGATCGAGAATGGCGATGCCGAGACTCTTCGAGGTAGGATCGTAAAAGCCGGCTTTCTGCGTCACGTCTTCGAACTTCCCCGCACCCAGGTTGTGCCACAAGCGCACGGAAGTTCCCTTGTAGCTTTCCGGCGTGCAGTACGATTTGCGGGCGCCGTCGAGTGTGCAGTAGAGATCGCCTTTCTCGGACCATTGCACGTAATTGGATACCACGAGATCGAGCTTTCGGTCGCGGTCGTAATCGACCCAGGCAGCGCTGGTCGAGAACTCGTTCGGCCCCCACAGGCCGGCAGCCTTCGTGACATCCGTAAACGTGCCGTTCTTGTTGTTGTGGAAGAGATGGTTTTGGCCGACGGCGGTGATGAAGATGTCGTCGAAGCCGTCGTTGTCGTAGTCGCCGATGGCGACGCCCAGACCGAAGAGTGAAATGCCCAGTCCGGACTTGCGCGTGACGTCGGTGAAGGTACCGTCGTGGTTGTTGTGGTAGAGCTTCGGAGTCGTCGCACCGCTCTTGGAATGGCCGGGCCAGTCCTGTCCGTTGATGAGCAGGATGTCTGGCCAGCCGTCATTGTCGTAGTCGATGAAGGCGCAGCCCGGACCCATGGTCTCCGGCAGCCATTTCTTTCCGAAGGCGCCGTTGTTGTGCGTGAATCGGATGCCGGCGTGGGCGGTGATGTCCTGGAAGGTGATGGTTTGTGCGGTGAGGCCTGTCGCAAGCAAGAGCAACACCCACCACGGAGACACGCAGACACGAAGAAATCCGAAGAAGCATCTCGACCTTACTCCGTGTCTCCGTAACTCCAAGGTGGATTTTCTTTTGGCGGCGTGCATCTATCTGGAGGCCCCGTGGGAATTGGTGCTGCCGGCAACTGCCGAGCTTCGCTCGGCTAGAACGGGCGAGGCGCCCGTCCCGACGTGTTTCCTGGAGCGGCCGGCGGTTTGGACGGCCTTCGCTGAACCGAAGATTGGCAGCGGCACCGACACGTGCTCGTGGATCGACTGGCGTTCGTTGTTGTCTTCGGGATTCAACTGGCGGTACGGGCCGGTAATCGCCTGCGAGGCTTCATCGGCTTTGAAGCGGAGATAACGCGCCTCGTGCTCTTTGGCCATCTTCTCGTCGCCCAGGCCGTTGTAACAGAGCATGAGGTTGTAGTGAGCTTGCAGATCTTCGGGATCGATGGCTAAGACGTCCTGCAGCACCTTGACAGCTTCGGCATATTTTCGCTGCAGAAACAGGACGCGTCCGAGATTGTTGACGGCGACGCGGTCGCGCGGATATTGCTCGAGCACCGTCCGCAAATGCTGCGCCGCACCGTCATAGTCGCCTTCCTGGCGCAAGACGCCGGCATAGAAGAAGTGGGCGCGAGCCAGGTTCGGACTCAGCGCCAGCGCCTTTTCAAGAACGGCCTTCGCCCGCGCGATGTCGCCCTCCTGCAGAGCCGCCCGCCCAATGTTGACCCACCCGTCTGGATTCTTCGCGTCGGCCTGGGTCACTCTCTCGAAGGCAGCTTGTGCAGCCTTCAGATCGCCCTGCAGGAGCAAGCCGATTCCGTAGTCGTTCCAGCGCTGCCAGTCGTCCTTGTTGATCTCGACCCGGGGTTGCGGGGCGGGCGCTGCAGCCGGCAGCACATCGAGCGCGGCCTGGTTTTCGGCAACAGTCACGATCGGCACGTCGGGAATCTTCTCTTCTTTCGCGGACACGCCTTTCAGCGATCCTGCAAAAACGTATTTCGTATCGTCGTAGTTCGGTGTGACGTCGGGCTTGGGCTGCGCTGGATCGGCCACCCCGCCAAACGCGAATTGCGTATTCCACCAGGCAAACTTGCGATAGAGCAGGCGCGCCTTCAACGTGATCTTGCCACCGGCCTTCTCTGGAATCTTCATGCGGAAGTGCACAGTGTCGGCCGCGCCGGGAGGAATCAGCCGCACATAGACCACTGCGCGGGTCGACCAGGCATTGCGCTTGTTGATGGGATTGCCATGCGCGTCGACTTGCAGCGAACGGTAAAAGTGAGCCCCCTTTTCGACCGGGCCTTTGCCGTTGTCCTCGACCATGCCGCTCCAGAACACGGTTTGGTCCTTGTCGTCGACGCCTTTGAGTTCCAGCCAGGTGTCATAGGCGTCCACGGTTCCGCCGGGGAAAAAATGTCCGACGCGCTTCGTGCGAACCACAACATCGACGAGAACGGTGTCACCGCGGCGAACCGAGGGCTTGACGCGGTCTAACGGCGCCGTGACGGGGGCAGCCTCGCCTTCGGCTCCCGGCGTGACTTTGGCTTCCGCTTCCTCGCCGACCGCAAATGTGGTCGACACTTCATGCTGCGTGGTCGCTCCGGCTTGCACTTCACGCGCCGGCGAGAGGGCAAAGATGTCGACTGAGAGAATGCCGCTGGTCAGGAAGTTCTCCGTTGCTTTGAGCTGCGCCGCATCTTCGTTGGCTGTAGGCACGGCAGTGTTGGCCGCCGGGAATCGGTGGGAATGCACTTTGCCGGCAATATTGCCGAAGTCGCTCGACGGCTCCAGGGGCATGTGGCAGTCGGCGCATTGCTGCGGCTTGGGCGGATAGTAAAACGAGCGCGCGCCCTGTCCGGAAACGCCGCTGGCCTGCCAGTTGTCGTATTCGTTGAAGCCGCGAATCCAGCGATAGTGATTGACCGGCACATCGAGATGTACCTTATGGCAGCTCGAACAAAACTCAGCCGTCTGATTGCGCATGAAGGGCTTGAGGAAGACACGGCGGTGCGGTTCAGGATTCAGCTTGGTGATCGTATCGTGCAAATAGCGGATCACCGGGTTCTTGCTGGCCGCCAGTTCGTGCAGCTTCGGATACTCCAGATAGAAATCGCCTTGTCCCATCGTGCTCTTCACGTCGGCGATGGAGTGGCACATCATGCAACCTAAGCCAGCCTGGGCTTCCGGGCTGTGCACGAACTGCTTGATGGGAGTGTCCATTTTGCCGGCGTAGAGTACAGCCGGATCGTGGCATCCGCCACACCACTTCGAGGGCCTGGTGCCGACCGTGTCCTGCATGTATTCAATCGACTTGCGGTACCACTGGTTATTGAACGACGAAAAATGATGGGCCGAACTGTTCCACTGGTTGTAAATGTCTTCGTGGCAACGCTTGCAGGATTCCGACTCCATGAAAAACTTGCTGGGAATCTTCTGGCCGCCATAAACCTGAGCGGAACTGGGGAAGAAAGGGCCGTTCGAGCCGTCTCCCTCCGCGTTCATGGTCGCGGGAGGCATGGCGGGATTCTTGATGAGATGGCTGCTCAGGAAGCGTGTCTCGCGCTGATAGCGCGCGGCCCAGCCAATCAACGCCAGGACAACCAGGCAGAACGCAACCCGAACTGGAGCATTTGAACTGAGCCAGCCACGACGCCCTAGAAACTCGGCGAGCAAGCAAGCGACGCCTGCCAGGCTCGCCAGGATATGCGCATAGAGCAGTGTGTATTCGCTGTGCGGCGTGCCGGTGCGGATCAGCACGAGTCCGAGAACGCCACCTGCAAAGACCAGGACCCAACCCACTTTCCAGATGACGTTGCCGTCTCCGAGCAATGGCCGCAGTTGCACGAGCAGCAGAATCGTGGCGGTGATCCCGCCGAATACGTGGAGCACAACCACCGCGGGATAAAAAATGTTGGCCTGGGGGAAGGGATAGAGATAGGCGGCCGAGGCGACCAAGAGCAGCAGCAGGACACGCAGCAACTTCCCGGTGGCCGAGAGATTAGAACCTGACATAAGCACGATCGCCCACAGCGCCGTCCCCACGAAAACGGCGGCCAAAAACTCGGAGATTCACCAGCCTAATGCATGGGTGCGGTGGGGATAATAGTACAAAAATACTAGCTGGCGGACAGTGATTGCTGACGTGACGGCGCTACAGCGGCGGTGCCGGATAGGGCCCACGCGCGTGTTCGAGGGCCTGAGCGATCGCGAGCACGCGTTCTTCTTCCCAAGGGCGGCCCACAATCTGCACTCCGATCGGCAAGCCTTCAGGAGATTGAGCCATGGGAACGACGACGGCAGGAAAGCCGAGCAGGTTGAACCATTCGCAGTAGCTCCAGGCGTCAAGGTACTTCACGGTCTTCCCTTCCACCTGCCACTCCCGTTCGCCGTGGCGAAATGCGGGAATCGTCGCGGTGGGACAAATCAGGATCGGATATTTCTGCATCTGCAGCAGGATTCTCTCGCGCACATCGTCGCGGCCCAGCCAGGTTGCCAGCAGAGAGTCTCCGGAGTGCGCCGGTTCGGCGGCCGCCCACGAACTGAATTCGCGCAGAATCGGAGTCAGTTCCGTTTCATGACCCCGAAGCATGGGGCCCAAGATCATGCCTCCGGCTATGCCAAAGAACTTCCACCAGAGTTGACGTGCCTCCTCCAGACCATCCGGGCGAAACGGTTCGACGCGAAACCCGGCCTTTGACAAAAAGCTGGCTGCCGAAATTACCGCAGCTCGCGTTTCCGCCGTCACCGGCGTCCGCCCGTCGTCTTCGAAGAACCCTACCGCGGCGGACCGAAGGCCGGTCTCGTTGAACGCGCGAAGTGGCACGGGCGCGGAACAGGGATCGCCATCGTCAGCGCCCGCCACTGCCGCGAAGAGCAGTTGGAGATCGCCCACGGTACGCGCCATGGGCCCGACTACGCCGAGCAGCGCGAACGGCCCGCCGGACTTGGGAAAGTGGCCGGTGGACGGAATGCGTCCCGGGGTGGGCTTCAGGCCGCAGATACCGGTGAAGTGGGCCGGCTCGCGAATTGAACCGCCGCCGTCACTGCCCACGCCACCGGCAGAAAGTCCCGCAGCGATCGCAGCCGATTCGCCGCCGCTTGAGCCGCCGGGCGTTCGAGTCAGGTCCCAGGGATTGTTGGTGCGGCCGTAGAGCAGATTGTCAGTCTCCCAGGCCATCAGCAGTTCGGGAGTGTTGGTCACTCCGAGGATAACGGCGCCCGCAGCCCGCAAACGCGAGACGAGCGGAGCATCGCATTCGGCGACATATCCCGCGCGCAGGCGGGTACCCGCCTCACAGCGATGCCCGGCAACGTCGATCGAGGCTTTGATCGACAGCGGAACGCCGTGCAAAGGGTTAAGGGGCTCACCCGCCATGACCGCTTTCTCGGCCTGCCGGGCCTGCTGCAGCACAAGTTCTGGCTTCCACTCGACGAACGCGTTCAGCCTGGGATTGAGACGCTCAATGCGGTCCAGATGAACGAGAGCTACTTCAACCGGTGAAATGGACTTGGCGCGAATCTCGGAGGCTAGCTGACTGGCAGAGGGTAACGACGATGGCGGCATGCGTTCAGTGAAGAAACATGGAGTCTATCATGCGGTTCGCGACGAGAATCTTAACCAAGGGGACACAAAGGAACACAGGAAGCTGCAGGACATGGCCATAATCCGGATGGACTCGAATTAGGCTCCGATTAACTTTTCCAAGGCCGATCTGTTGCGGATCAGCAAGGTCGAGCCGCGCAGTTGCGCGAACTCCTTGTCGCGAAACTCGCCTAGGACGCGCGTCACGGTTTCCCGCGACGTGCCGATGAGCTGCGCGATCTCCTCGTGGGTGAGAGCGACTTTGATGCGGATGCCATCTTTCGTCTGTTCGCCGTCGCTGGCCCACTCGAGCAACAACCGGGCCAGTTTTTCTGATACGGAATGCGAAAGTCCCAACGAGCGGATCATCTCGTAGGCGCTTTGACAATTCTGGCTCAGGTGTTGCGCGGCGTTCAGGCAGGCGTCTGCGTGATTCTGAAGAAACTTCAGAAAATCGTCGCGCTTGATGAAGTCCAACTGGCACGGCTGCAGAGTTTCAGCCGTTAACTCGTACGGTTTGCCGGATACCGTGCCGTGCAGGCCGAGCACTTCGCCAGCCTGCGCGATGCGAAGAATGAGCGTCTTGCCGTCGCGCGAGGTAGTGGTCAGTTTCACTCGGCCGGAGCAGATGATGTAAATGCCGCGCGGCGCCTGCCCTTCCACGAAGAGCACAGAGCCTTGCGGAAATGCGCTCGCGTACTTGATCTTGTCCAGATGCTCCACGGACTGCTTCGGGAGATCACAAAAGAAACCCGTGTGACGCAGCTTGCAGATGACGCAGCTTTCCGTGATTTGCAGTCCATAGGGAGTAGTCATCCAGTCACCCCGCTGCCCAATCATACGCCAGGTGGCTGGAAATCGTGGGGTTATCGATGGTTCAGGCACCAACGGAGGTTGGATATCATGTCCTTGAACTCAGGGCCCGCAGCCGAGCACAATGTTGGGGAACAATGTCAACCTACAGCGGCGCCCTTCAACGACGACCCTTGATGACCCGTCATGTACCCAGCTGTACCCGAGTGGGCCTGGCCATAAGTGTAGCGATCCTTCTGCAGTCTCAACTCTGGGCGGCCGGGCATAAACAACACGCGAAGCAGGCTGCCTCCGACCCGAACTATGCGTCGGCGCTGGCAACGGCCAATCGCTTTTTGCAGGCCTGGCAAACGGGGGACCTTGAGGCGGGCATGGTGCTACTGAGCGACGGCGTCCGCCACGCTCAGAATCCGGACAAGTTCGAGGACTTCTTTTCTACTGAAGCGGTTCGGGGCTTTGAAATTACCCGCGGCACCCTGAGCCGCGGACGCTATCGTTTCCCGATCGTGTTAGTGACCACACACGGAAGTCAGACTCGTCGAAAATTCTCCGAGATTGTGGTGGTGGACGCTGGCAAGAATGACTGGACGGTGGATAAACTTCCTTAGCATTGTCAAGTCAAGGCGTACTGATTTCTGATATTTCATACCGGAGTGTGCTCTCATGAAACGGATTCACAAAGTCGCCATCCTCGGCGCTGGCACGATGGGCGCACGTATCTCCGCGCACTTCGCCAACGCAGGCGTTCCTTCTTTTCTGCTGGATATTGTTCCTCCGGACGCTGACGGTCCGGCACGCAACAAGATCGCCGCGGCTGGATTGGAGGCGGCCCGCAAATCCAAGCCGGCGGCATTCTTCGAGCCTGCTCTGGCCAGGCTAATAACGATCGGTAATTTCGACGACGACCTGCAGCGGCTCGCCGATGTCGATTGGATCATCGAGGCGGTGGTCGAGAATCTCGAGATCAAACGTTCTCTTCTCAGAAAAGTTGAAGCCATCCGCAAGCCAGGAACGATCGTCACGACCAATACCAGTGGCCTTCCCGTGGCCAAGATCGTCGAGGGGTTTTCTGACGATTTCCGGCGGTCGTGGTTCGGCACGCACTTCTTCAATCCGCCACGCTACATGCGCCTGCTGGAACTGATCCCCACACCCGAAACAGACCGCCACTTGATGGACGCCGTGGCGCACTTCGGCGATACCCAACTCGGCAAGGGCGTCGTATTCGCAAAAGACACGCCGAATTTCATCGGAAACCGCATTGGCACCTTCTCCGTGCTGAATGTCATCCGCCTCATGCAGGAGATGGACCTGACGATCGAGGAAGTGGATGCGCTCACGGGCCATGCCGTCGGCTGGCCACGCTCGGCTACCTTCCGCACCATCGATCTGGTCGGCCTCGACATCCTCGGACACGTGGTGGCGAATATGACGCAGAACGTCCGCGACGAACGCAGCGATCTGCATTTGCCCCTCTTCTTCCGTCAGATGTTGGAGCGCAAATGGCTGGGCGACAAGGCCAAGGGCGGTTTCTACAAGAAGATCAAACACCACGACGGGCAGGAGGACGAGCGCCTGGGGCTGGATTGGAAAACGCTGGAGTATCGTCCGCGACAAAAGGCGAAGTTCGCCGCGCTCGAGATGGCGAAGAACGTTGAAGAAACGGGAGCTCGCCTGCGCATGCTGCTGGGCCTCGATGGTTCCGGTCCGCAAAAGGGCGATACAGCAGGAGCGTTTCTCTGGGCGGCGCTGTCGGATCTATGGACTTATTCCGCGAACCGCATTCCGGAAATTTCTGACACCGTGGTCGAAATCGACCGTGCGATGCGCCTTGGCTTCAATTGGGAACTCGGCCCCTTCGAGCTATGGGACGCCGCCGGCATAGAGGCGACCGTCGCTCGCATGAAGAAGGAAGGACATCCAGTCGCAGCCAACGTCGAAAAGCTACTCGCGTCGGGTCACAAGTCATGGTACGCGGAAGATCACAAAGTGGCTTCCGGGCGCAAATTCTGGGATCTGGCGAAGGATCACTGGCACAGAGTCGAAGTCCCCGCAGGCGTCTGGTCGGTTGCAGTTGCCAAGAAGTCCAATGACGTGGTGAAGAAGAACGCGGGAGCGTCGCTGGTCGATTTGGGCGACGGCGTAGCCTGCATCGAATTTCATTCCAAGATGAACGCGATCGGCGGCGACATCGTCTCGCTGATCATGCAGAGTCTGAAGCCCGGTGGCCCGTGCGACAACTTCGAAGCGCTCGTGATCACTAATGACGCGCCGAACTTCTCCGTCGGCGCCAACCTGATGATGCTGCTCATGTCCGTCCAGGAAGAGGAGTGGGACGAGGTCGATCTCGCCATCCGCCAGTTCCAGGGCATGACGCAAGCCATCAAGTTCTCTCCGAAGCCGGTCGTGCTTGCGCCCTTTGGACTCACACTGGGCGGGGGCTGCGAGATGTCCCTGCACGCTGCCGCGCGGCAGCCGCATGCCGAACTCTACATGGGACTGGTCGAAGTCGGCGTGGGCCTGCTCCCCGGGGGCGGCGGCTGCAAAGAGATGCTGCTGCGCGCGGTCGACTCGGCCAGTTCGATTCGCCCGGACGGCCGCGGAGAATCGGTCGAAACGATGGAAGCCATGAAGAAGATTTTTGAAACCATCGCGACGGGAAGAGTGGCGACGTCGGCACACGAAGCGCGCGGCCTGGGGTTCTTGTCTGGCTCGGATCGGATCACGATGAATCGCGACCGCGTCCTTTCTGAAGCGAAGACTCGCGCACTCGAGCTGGTGCGGGCGGGCTACGAACCGCCGGTGATGCGCACCGACATTCCGGCGCCGGGAGAGAACATTCTCGCAGCGCTCAAGATGGGCGTGCACCTGATGCGGCAGGGCGAGTACATCAGTGACTACGAACAGAAACTCGGCGCGAAAATCGCCGAGGTACTCTGCGGCGGAAATGTGACGCCGGGCAGTCTGGTCAGCGAGCAGTATCTGCTCGACCTGGAACGCGAGGCCTTCAAGTCTTTGTGTGGCGAGAAAAAGACGCAGGAGAGGATCCAGCACACGCTGAAGACAGGAAAGACCCTGCGGAACTGAGACTTCCCTGTCCCTGCCGATCGCTGCCGGTGCCGCTCCATGAATGTCGGAGCGCGCACCTCTCGCGTCCGCGTCGGTTCACTTCGATAACGCTCGATCCACTGAGAACGGGCCCGCCCCACGCAACAGCAGTGTCGCTGCCGTAGCAATCGCGAGCAGATGGTATTCGTAGCCCTCGCCCTTCTGGTTTCCGTACCAATTCATGAAGAAGCCGTTGGGCAGGTGCACCAGGAAAACGGCAACGATCATCTCCACCCCGATGCCGAGCGCAGGGATTCGGGTGAGAAAGCCGAAGATGAGCCCGAGACCGCCGAAAAACTCGGTGACAATCACCAGGAATGCTATAGGAGCAGGAAGGCCCACCTGATGAGTGAAGAATCCCATGGTGCCGCTAAAACCGTATCCTCCGAACCATCCCAGCAATTTTTGTGCGCCATGTGCAAAGTAGATCACACCCATCACCAGGCGCAGAACAGTCAGGGTTACGTCGTTGGAAGTCGACAGCAGCTTCTTGAACATCGTTCTCTCCAGTAAGGAGCAGAGGGGTCGCTCCGGTTAGTCGTTATAACGACTACATCACACGTATGATTCCGCCCGCCCCCCGGCGGATGCAATTTTTGCACACATCCCGCACTCGACGCTTGACCCTGGCAGTTTCATTCCGGACAAGAGAGACGCTCTGCTCGCGCGGCGTATAATCGATGCGTCACATTCTCGTGAGGATGGTGCGAGCGCATGTCTGCAGTGAATGACAAGCCGGTCAACGGATCGAATGGCGATGGGATCAGCGCGGTGCTCAAGCCGCGGGCGGAATGGATTGCCCGGCGCAAGGCTGAAAACCAGGGCGGCAACTTCTCGCAGATGCATTATGCCCGCCGCGGTGTCGTAACCGAAGAGATGATGTATGTCGCCGACCGCGAAAAGATCACACCGGAGCTGGTGCGCGACGAAGTGGCTCGCGGGCGCATGATCATTCCCGCCAACATCAACCATCCGGAACTGGAGCCGATGGCCATCGGCGTAGCTTCGTTGTGCAAGATCAACGCCAACATCGGCAATTCCGCGGTCACCTCCAACGTCGATGAAGAACTGAAGAAGTTGCACACCGCCGTGCACTATGGCGCGGACACGGTCATGGACTTGTCCACCGGCGGCGGCATTCACGAAATTCGCGAGGCCATTCTGCGGCACTCCCCCGTTCCAATCGGGACCGTTCCTATCTACGAAGCGATTTCACGTGTGAAGCGGGTGGAAGACCTGAATGCGGCCATTATGCTGGAGGTCATCGAAGAGCAGGCGGCGCAGGGCGTCGACTACATGACGATCCATGCCGGAGTGCTGATCCAGTATCTGCCGATGGTCTCCAAGCGCATCACCGGCATTGTCAGCCGCGGCGGCGCGATCCTGGCGCAATGGATGGCTCACCACCACAAACAGAATTTCCTCTACGAATGCTTTGAAGACATTTGCAAAATCTTCGCCAGGTACGACGTGAGTTTCTCGCTTGGCGACGGCCTCCGCCCCGGTTGCCTCGCCGACGCCAGCGATGAAGCCCAGTTCGCTGAACTCAAGACGCTAGGCGAACTGACGAAGATCTCCTGGAAGCACGACGTGCAGGTCATGATCGAAGGCCCCGGCCACGTGCCCATGCACAAGATCAAAGAGCAGGTGGACCTCGAAAACGAATACTGTTACGAGGCCCCGTTCTACACGCTCGGTCCGCTGGTCACCGACATCGCTCCTGGCTACGACCACATCACGTCGGCGATCGGCGCCGCCATGATCGGCTGGTACGGCGCTTCCATGCTCTGCTACGTCACGCCAAAAGAGCACCTCGGCCTGCCCAACGAAAAGGACGTAAAGGACGGCATCATCGCCTACAAGATCGCCGCTCACGCCGCCGACGTGGCGCGCCAGCGCCCCGGCGCCCGCGACCGCGACGACGCCCTCAGCTACGCGCGCTACAAGTTCGACTGGGAAAAGCAGTTTGAGCTCTCACTCGACCCCGAGACCGCCCGCTCCATGCACGATGAAACGCTGCCCGAAGAGGGATACAAGACGGCAGCATTTTGCTCCATGTGCGGCCCGAAGTTTTGCTCCATGAATTACTCCAGCAAGGTCGACGAGTACAACAAGCAAGTACACGGACTGGAGAAGAAGGATTATTCGGAACTGGTGGAGAAGCTGGTCACGATCAAGTAGATGTGGCTGATTGCAGAAAACCCTCTGCCTAGAGGAATCAAGCTCGAAAATCCGCCACGCCGTCCCACACCAACTGCACCGCAATCGCGAGGATGAGAAATCCGAAGATACGGGTGATCGCGCCCATGCCACTGGGGCCCAGCCGTTTCACCAGCGGCCCACCCAGGGAAAGAAACATGTATACCGACAGTCCGATGGCCACAATTCCGATTACCATGCCCGTGTAAGCGAGAAAACCGCTCGCATGGGCCGCCAGTCCCATAACCACTCCGATCGAGCCCGGACCCGAAAGCATCGGCATGGCCATCGGGGTCAGCGAGATGTCTTCCTTCGTCATGGCCTCACTGCTCTCTTCCGTCGTCATGCGACTGGTCGCGGTCACCATGCCCCAGGCTGTATTGGCGACGATCAACCCGCCCGCAATCTTCAGCACGGACAGCGAAATGCCGAAGAAGTTCAGGACGAAACGCCCGAAGAGCATGAAGACGACCAGGATCGCGATCACATAGAAGGCAGTCTTCATCGCCGTGCGACGGCGATCCTCGCGGGAGAAATTCGCGGTCAAGGTGAAGAACATGGGAATTCCGCCGAAGGGGTTGACGATCGGAAACAGCGCTAGAAAAGTCGCTGTGGCCGCCGTGGGAAGATCTTCCAGCACGTGGCGAATCGCTATCTCCGGATTCATGGCCAGGACCATAGGCGCGCTAACGATACTGCTCCAATTGGATTGCCGCCCGATGCAAGGCCGCGGCCAGGGCGGAAATCTGCTGCTCGGTGCGCCGGGCATCGCCGGCGTCGATCGCTTCGTTCACCCCCGGGATTACCACAGCCGCGTATCCGGTGTATTGGCCGGGCGCGTAAATCGCGTGGTGGTACCACGGACGATTGGGCAGACCTTCGGGAATCAGCAACGCGCGCTCGGTATCGCGCAGCACGATGTTTATGCGGGCCGGATCTCCGGAGAACTTTCGCTGCTTCTGCAACATCTTTCCGCCTGCCTGTTCCAGGTGACGGGCGCCTTCGACAGCTGCGGAAAAGTCCGGCGCCTTATCGCCAAAGCGGTCATGCGCTTTTTTCTTCGCGGCGTCGAGATAGGCCAGAATCTCCGTCCCGTAGTCGTGATAGTCGTACGGTAGAACATCGGCGCTCGCCATGCGCACAATCTCAAGTCCGTACACGCAGGCCATCTGCTGCTCGTAGCGGAAATCGGGATCGCCGAATTTCTTGAACCAGGCGAAGTTATCGAACACGGAGTGATAAACGCCGTAATCTCCGGTCGATCCGATATCGGTCGAAGGCACGCCCAGGTGCTGCAGAAACACCGTGTAGTCCGAGCCGCTCCCGAGGTCGCCGACCGGCGTGTCGCCTTGTGTGGCGTTCGGCGGACGAAACGTGCCGGTGCTCGTCTCCTGCGCATGGAAGGTTTCCTGCTTGGGCTTACTGGTTTTCTGCCAGGCCTGATACACCGTCCCACCTTGAGGAGACGGCACGGCCTTTGTGATCTCACGGATAAACTGCTTCAGGCTCGGCACACCGGAAGAGCCAAATTTCGTGCCCGAGACCGCCACGTCCATATTGAAGTATGCGGCGGCGTTCATCAGATCTTTGGCGTGATCCTCGCCCCATTCCGTGGAGCCGATCAGGCCCTCTTCTTCTCCGTCCCAGCTGCCGACCACGATCGTGCGTTTCGGCTTCCATCCCGACTTCAACAATTCACCCAGACCGTGCACGGACTCCAGCATCGCCGCCGTGCCGCTGTTCGGGTCCACCGCGCCATACACCCATGCGTCGCGGTGATTGCCCGCCACAACCCACTCGTAGGGCCATGTGGTACCACGTATCTTGCCGATCACATCCCAGATCGTGCGGAACTGGTAATCCTGCTTCAGATGGATCTTGACTTTCGCGGGTCCGGGACCCAGGTGATAAGTGAACGGCAGTGCGCCCTGCCATTCACGCGGAGATGCCGGTCCACCCAGGTGCTCGAGGATGGGCGAAGCATCGGCGTATGAAAGAGGCGTGACCGGAATCTTCGGCAACTGGGCTGAGTCGGACGGCGGGGTGCGCTTGGAATCCGGCAGCGACGGCGCCGACGCAATTCCGGGAGTCGTCGGATCACCGGGAAATTGGAACATGTATCCGATCGAGCCGCGCTGTGCGCCGCTGGCCGGCCGCCACGGTCCCTTGGGATAGGCGTCGCCGCGATAGTAGCCGTCGTCCTTCGGGTCGGAATAGATAATGACGCCGGCCGCGCCGCGCTCCTGCGCGACGAATGCCTTCACTCCGCGGAAATTCTGGCCATAGCGGACGACCACGATCTTGCCGCGCACGTCCACGTTCATCTGTTTCAGCTTGTCGAAGTCCTCCGGAGAACCGTAGTTGGCATAAACAGCCTCTGTCTCGGCATCCCCCGACGGCGACATGCCGTTGTAGGCATTCACCACTCGCGGATCGTCCTGGAACGGATCGCCCTCCACGTGCTCTCGTCGAGGACCGTGCATCTCCACGCCCTCGGGCGCGGTCATGTCCACGCTGATCTCGGAGGGGTAGTTGAGCCAAACCTTGTACTCGACGATTTCCGTCTCAAGTCCGGCGTCGCGAAATTTCTGCGCCACGTATTCTGCCGTGGCTTTGTCCTCGGGAGACCCCGCGATGTGCGGCGCCTGCGTAAGAATGCGCAGATGCTCTTCGGCAAGCTTGGGATCGGGAACGACGAGGAAGCGTTTTTCCACGTCCTGTTCGGCGGCAACGTCACGAAAACCAGCGATGGTCGTGCTACCCGTTTGGTTGCTGTCTTTACCAGGACGGCTGAACGCAACTGGATTCGACAAAAGTACTGCAAGCAGCAAAGTGGCGCCGGCAACAATCCTCATGATTCTCCTGGCGAACAAGTTTCTCTGATCACACCTTGTCGAGCGCATCCAGCACTTCACCAACTTGGGGAACTTCATCCCAACCGTAGGTCTTCCGATACGTGATCCGGCCATCGGGATCGACAACAAAGATCGTTCGCTCGCTCGCGCCTGCCCCCGCCCCGGACTCCCTCAAAACACCGTATCGCGCGGACACTTCACCGTGCGGCCAGAAATCGCTGCACAGTGGAAAATCGAACGGTCCCAGCCTGCGCTCCCAGGCCGTGGTGTTCATGATGGACTCGACGCTGATCGCAACCGTCTGCGCCTGTTTCGCACTCACACGGCCATGTTCTGCCTGGTAGCCAGTCATCTGCTGGATGCTGGCATCCTGCCAGTTGAACGGGTAGAACGCCAGCACCATGGGCGTCCCGCGATGGTCGCTCAAGCGGAAGCTTTTTCGCACGCCTTCGATCAGCGCCGGCAACTCGAAATCCGGCGCAATATCGCCCACCCTGATCTGACTGAATTCCAGAACCCCACGTACCTTGTCGCTCGGCATGAAACGAAGATTGTACCTTGCGGGATTGCTTCCCGGCTGGCGCGATACACTGATAGTCGAATGCGGAGCAGATGAATGAAGGTCGTCGGTGGAGTGCTTTTCCTCTTGCTCTTTCAAGTAGGAGACTGTGCGATGGGGGCTCCAGTGCCGCCACCCGCCCAGCAGATCGCCACCGCAATCCTTCCGCTACCCGCAAATCTTCGCGAAGGTGCAGGCGTTCGCGGATTTGATCGCAACCTGAAGTTGGTCATTCTGCGCCTGTCCCGCAATGGCCTTCTCTGCACGGGGCTGCGACCCGACGCAAAGGAATTCGACGTTCGCTGTTATCACGAGTCGTTCTGGCCTCTGGTCGACCGGGTGCGTGAACTTTACCGCCAAGACCTCAAGCCTGACGCAGTCAAGAGGATCATTGACGCTGAAGTGAAGTCTGGCAAGTTGAAGCTGCCCGATCATCCTACCGCCGGGTACCGAATGGAAGGCCCGTTGAAGGCCTATGATGCGAAGTCGAACACCGCCGGTCGCGCGATCGAGAGCTGGCAATCGATTCATTTTCCCTATCGCACCGCTGCGGAAATCGGTCTTCCTGAAGAAGGCACTGTTCCGCGTACGTTCCCCTACGTGATGGAATCGGGCACATTCTGGGCCCACGTGATGATTGAACATGACCCCGTGCCCGAGAAATAGTCAGCCTGTAGACATCTTTGCTGTGGAAAAATGACCGGATCACCGACAACGCGCTTTTCCGATCGAGTTGACGACTACGTGCGCTACCGCCCGGGCTATCCTCCCCAGGTTGTCGAACTGCTACGCGCCGAATGCGGACTGCAGCTGGAGCACATCATCGCCGACATCGCTTCCGGCACCGGCGCCTTCACGCGGCTCCTGCTGGAAAACGGAAACCGTGTCTATGCCGTCGAGCCGAATCGAGAGATGCGCGAGTCCGGTATCCGCCTGCTG